>Ga0209518_1000662_pt1 | contig 42771 bp, 50 predicted proteins | sample RifGroB1_FD_183993 | JGI IMG/M metagenome (GOLD analysis project Ga0209518, IMG submission 183993) | Groundwater microbial communities from Rifle, Colorado, USA - Groundwater B1 (SPAdes) (version 2) | ecosystem: Environmental > Aquatic > Deep subsurface > Groundwater | place: Rifle, Colorado...
AATAAAAAGGCTCGGGAGGAATAATCCAGATGCTATAAAGTTCCATCTTTGGGAGCGAGGTAGGGGAGTCGAACCCCTCTTCACAGCTTGGAAAGCTGTTGTTAAGCCGATTAACTAACCTCGCATGTATTTTTTGTCGGGGTGACAGGATTCGGACCTGCGACCTCACGGTCCCAAACCGCGCACTCTACCAACTGAGCTACACCCCGTGGTGCCGAGGGAGGGAGTCGAACCCTCACGAGTTATGCACCCGCGGGCTCTTAAGGCCCGTGTGTCTGCCATTCCACCACCTCGGCATTAAGCTCATATTATACAATCTTTGCCACTATATAGACAATTTGACACCTGTCTTCGATTCTTCTAATCTGATTAGAAGGCGGGTGATTTATCTGAAAAAATATACTGGATTTTTTGCTATGTGGCTGGTTAATATCCTTTTAATTTGTGCCGCTAATAAATACTGGCCCAATAATTTTGTTTTAGGGTCGCTCACCATGTCCCGAACAGGCGGAATCGTCTTTGCAGCACTTGCTTGGACTGTACTCATTTGGTTTACACAACCGGTACTCAAAAAGCTCAAATTAAACCTTGATAAAGGAATGGCTATGATGATTGCTTATTTACTAGCAAATTTCGTCTCCCTTTGGCTAGTAACAAGACTTGGTCCTGCAATAGGATTCGGAGTTTCCGGAATAATGTGGGTATTTGCCTTGGCATTTGTAGCCAATTTCATCCAATACCTTGTCTGGGTTCTCTTAACCAAGCTCAAGCTAGCTGAAATGTAACCTGTGCGCCTGGGGGGAATCGAACCCTCATCACTTGTTCCGAAGACAAGTACTCTATCCGTTGAGCTACAGGCGCCTATTTGCTGTACAATTATACCTGAAATGCAGACTATTGACGAGCAAATTGAGGCAATCCAGGAAGTTTTACGAAAAACTCCTCACCATAAGGCAACAAATGGATTCATTGGTTTGATGCGGGCCAAAATTGCGCGACTCAAAGACAAAGATCTGGAATCTTCTCATAAGGGTAAGTCTGGAGGTGGAGTTTCGTTTTCTGTTAAAAAACAGGGGGATGCAACTGTGGTTTTGGTAGGACCCCCATCGGCAGGCAAATCGACCCTAATCAATCAGCTTACTAATGCTGAAAGCAAGGTTGCTCCCTATGCATTCACAACAGTCACAGTAGTCCCAGGAATGTTGAAATATAACGAAGCATATATTCAGATACTGGATATTCCGGGACTTATTGAGGGAGCCAAGGAGGGTAAAGGTAGAGGCCGGGAAATATTATCCGTTGCCCGCGGAGCAGACCTTCTAATAATAATGACAGACGTTGAAAGAGTTGGCCTAATCGATAAAATGGTTGCAGAGCTAACCGGAGCGGGAATCCGCATTAACCAAAAGCCCCCCAACGTTCTTGTTGAAAAACGTCCCGAGGGCGGACTAGACATTTACTCAAACATCAAACAGGAAATGGATAAGGAATCTGTTAAAGAAATTGCCCGTGAATACGGCATTAAAAATGCAGTTATTACCATCAAGGAAAAACTATCTTTTGAGAGACTTTTTGACTCTTTCTCCGAAAATAGAGTTTATATTCCTGCAATTTTTGTGGTCAATAAAGTTGATGAAAAGCCAAGCCCTCATTTTGCCAAAGGTATGCTAGGAATAAGCGCTGGAAACGGGAGCGGCATACAAAATCTAATAGATTCCATCTGGAAAGAGCTAAAATTTGTTACAGTATACTTAGTGAAACCGGATAGAAGCCCGGATTTTAGCGATCCGATTGTAATGAAGGCGGAACAAACTTTGAATGATGTCGCCGTGAAAATCGGATCTGAATTTGCAGAAAGTAAAAAACTTGTAAGGATTTGGGGAAGTGGGGCTAAATTCCCGGGCCAGGAGGTCTCACTATCTACCGAGGTAACTGAGGGTATGCAAATACGCTACATATGAATTATGAACTAATTGATAGTGGAGAGGGAAGGAGACTGGAAAAATGGGGTCAATATATTCTCGACAGGCCCGATCCTGAAGTTCTTTGGAAAAAAGCTCTTCCTGAGACCTATTGGCAAAAAGCCGACGCAGTCTTTAAAAATGGTTGGATCAATAAAAATCATGTTCCGGGCATGTGGCAACTTGAACATAATGATATTAAATTTTGGGCAAAACTGGCGCCTTTTAAACATACGGGTATTTTCCCCGAGCAGGCTGGTCAGTGGGATTTTGTCGGTAAAACTATTTCGGATATGGGAAGGCAAGTTAACCTTCTAAACCTCTTTGCATATACAGGCATTGCATCACTCTTTGCCGCAAAGGCGGGAGCCAAAGTAACACATGTTGATGCCAGTAGGCCCGCAATAACTTGGGCCAATGAAAACAGAGACCTAAACGGGATGCAAAATTCCCCAATTCGTTGGATAGTAGACGATGCATTAAAATTCACCGCGCGGGAAATTAAAAGAGGTATTAAATATGACGCAATCATCATGGACCCACCTGTTTACGGCCATGCACCAAACGGAGAACCCTGGGATTTTAACAAAGATTTTCCCAAACTTCTTCAAAACTGCCGTCAAATACTTTCAGATAAACCCCTATTCGTTATTGTAAATGCCTATGCAGTTTCGACCTCCTCAATTACTCTGGCTAACACTCTTCGCGATGCTTTTAGCAATCTTCCGGGGAAAGTTGAGAACGGTGAACTTACTCTTACTGAAAAATCTGGCGGCCGCGTTCTCTCTACAGGCATCTTCGCCAAATGGTCATCTGATGTGATAAAATAGCCTCGTTGCGGGCCCATAGCTCAGCGGTAGAGCAATTCCCTCTTAAGGAAAAGGTCGATGGTTCGAATCCATCTGGGCTCACACAAAGAGACAAATCAGCAAAATATGTGGCAGGGTGGGGACTGCCACATATATTTTTGAGCGAATTGAAGCCCAAATTGTATGAAAATTGCAGGTGTTGGTCGGTTAGGAAAAAGTTCGAGCAGGCACTTCTAACAAAATCTGCAAGATTTTGATATTCATTTTTCTCAGCAGCGATTTTTTGTGCCTGAAAGGCACTCATTATGAAATGTTCTAGTGGTTCGAGCCAACTATTGCCGTTCTGTTTTATTTGTTCTATTTTCTCTTGTAAATTAAGTTTAGTGTTAAACAACTCATTCTTTTTAACTTTGTAATCTTCCTCATTAACAACACCGTCTAAATAAGTGTCTAATAACTTACTTAACTTAATTTCTGTTGTCTGTAATTCCATTTCAGTCAAAGCTGTGTTTTCTTTGGCTTTGACTGATTCTGTAATCTTGTCTTGTTCTAATAATGAGAGCCACTTTTCTTTCCACTCCTCTGGGATTGATATGGAACGGACTGATTTTCGTAATTGTTTGGCAAAATCAAACTCTGTGATATATTTTTGACTACATTTACCAAACTTTTTAGTACATCTGTAATATGTAAATGTTGGTGAATTACCATTTTTATATTTTCTGTGATGTGATTCGGCTGTAATAGCACCTCCACATTCTCCACATCTTGCCAAACCAATAAAAGGAAAATCATGTCCGTTGTATCTCGGTCTTTCAAACCTTGATATTACTTTCTGCGTTGCTTCAAAAAGTGTTTTTGAAATAATAGGTTTGTGTATTCCTTTATGTAATTCACCTTTATAATTAAGTATTCCCAAGTAAAACCTACTACAAAGCATTCTTTTAATAGTGTCCACTTTTATCTTTTTATTGGTTCGTGATTTCACTCCAACGCTAACAAGATAGTCGGATATAGATGTAAAAGAATGCTTGCCTGTTGCAAACATTTCAAAACACTTTTTAATAATTTTGTGCCTTGTAGGATCCACGATTATTGTTTTTGTTAATTTGTCGTTTAAATATCCAAGTGGAGCCTGTACAGGCCAAACTCCAATCCTTACTTTATGTTTCATACCTCTTTTAACATTCTCAGACAGATTATCTATGTAATATTTTGATTGAGAGAATGCGATATTGAGTACAAATTTACCCTGTGGTGAGTTCTCAAACCAAAATGAGGGAAATTTTAGATCAATTAGCTTTCCAGTATCTAGTGAGTAAATAATCTTTCCACCATCTATTGAGTTCCTAGCCAAACGATCTGGATGCCAAGTAACAATTCCTTGAGCTTCGCCATTCTCAATTCTTTCTAACATTTTATTAAATAGTGGTCTCCCAGTCGTTTTGGCTGTTCTACTCTCACATATGAATTCTAAAATTTCTAAGTTTTGGTTTTTGGCAAATTCTTTTAACTCAGCAATTTGAGCATCTATTGAAAGAATTTGCTTGTCTTTCTCATCTGTTGATTTCCTACAATATCCTATGTATTTAATCATGTATTTTTATTGTTGCCTTTCTGTTCTCCCAGACCCGCAGGTCTGAAAAATTTTTGCCTTTTGATTTGTTTTCCTATTACTCGACCAACACCTGCAATTTTCATACAATTTGGGCTTCAATTCGCTCAAAAATATATGTGGCAGTCCCCACCCTGCCACATATTTTGCTGATTTGTCTCTTTGTGTGATCTGTTACGAACAAATTCGAACTCAATTTCGCGACTCGAACTCGGACTCTCCGCTCACCGCTTCGCGGTTCGCTTAGCTCGCCCCTGCGGGGCTTGCTTAACAAAGTGCCTGTCGAACTTCGTTTTTGTTCTGTTCTCAAATCAAAAGGCAAAAATTTTAAAAGTTCTGTTTGTGCCTATGTTCTAACAACTTAAATGACGCATCCGGTGGACTCAGATCGAATTACTTCTTTCTGTCCGAATGCGTCATTAAAAAAAGCAATTCGTTAATATCTGAGTCCACTTTAAATATAAAATTATGGTTCTAAAAAGACAAGAGTCAATTTAATAAATTAATGCTGAAGATTTGTTAAACTGTCAATTAAATCCTGTGAAGATTGGTGTTTGTTCCATTGTGTATCTCCATAACTTTGTGGGTCTGACGAAAAAGCTACGATTACAGTACTAGGAGAAAGCCTTCTAATTATTTCTGCAGCTTTTTCTCCATCACCACGATTTGGAAATTTTCCATCAACAAGCGCAACAGTTGGTCTTAACCCACCTTTCAAAAGACTTTCAACTTCTGAAACAGATTCGGCAGACCCTACAATCCTATGACCATCTTCTTCTCCAAATGTTTCAATAACTCTTTCAACTCCTTGCCTTACGACACTTTGGTCATCTGCAATAAGTATTCGTTCGTTTTTCATTGTGGAGATTTTACCACAAAATTATATTTTTTGTATTATCCAAACTTATTATCCTGTTGAAAATGCAAAACCTTGCAATTTTTGATATACTCTCGTCAATGGCTGATAGTTTTGACCAAGCAAAAGTTGATTCTGTTAGAACACAGTATCTAAAAGGTTTATTTGATAAAGCTGTGTCTGGCGATTTAGATGCTGGAGATGAATTATCAAAAATTGCTTTAGGCGGTTTTCAACAGGCTAGAGATTTGATAGCAAAAATAGAAAAGGGATTATCAAAATCAGAAACAGAAGTTCTGGTAAAATAGAAAAATATGAGTGTAAAAGAAACATTATTTATTATTACCCACCCAATAGCAGCAGTTGAAGCTAAACTTCGACAAATTGAAGTTGGGATTGATGCTGGTGGTCCACCTTCTGGAACAACGATTGAAGAATTTGCAGAACTTCCTGTTTCTGAAGCCGCTAAATTGATCCGAGAAGCTAGAAAAAGGGAAGCTAGTGGTGGTGGAGGAATACAACTGTCAGATTATTCAAAAGAAGATCAAGCACGACTTCAAAGAGGAGAGAAGCCGAAAGGCGTTCCAATCCACAGAAACCTTTAAAACTTCACAGACCCAAGTAAATTGCTACAAAAATAGGTGTGGGTTACTGTTGCGGTAGCCGTTACCGCAAACCGTCAACCGTAATGCGGTTAAAAGGCCGATATTTCGGCCAGTTGACGGTGTTTGTTTTGGTGCTTACGGTAACCCGTCAGGCTTCCGTTCTGTTGTGGTATAATTACTTTGTCTAAGTAGCTAGGTGTTCTGTGTTTCTAGTTTGGCGTAGCCAAACACAAAAAATCGCGCTTGAGAAAAATGTTGTTAAGCGAGCCCCGCAGGGGCGAGCTAAGCGAACCGCGAAGCGGTGAGCGGAGAGTCCGAGTTCGAGTCGCGAAATTGAGTTCGAATTTGTTCGTAACAGATCACTGGTAACTTATAATTGACTGGATGACTGAATTAAAGAAATCCTGAATTCTTACTTTATCGATTTGAATAACTGCCGCCTCTATTGGGAAGCTTCCTGTAATTCTTCTCCCCATCTGACCCGTCAAATAGATTGATTGGCCGTATAGACCGACATGACCTGGAGCTAAAGCCTTAAAAATTATTAGGCCGTCTTTTAAGGGTTCAACGTCGTTAAAAAAGTAGCTTCTTAAGACAAATCCTCCAGATTCAGATTTTAAAGCGACTTGGTTTTGATTCCAAACAGATTGTCCAGTATTTCTGGCCCAGATTACACCCAAAAAATCGCTGTTGGGCACAATTACAGGCTGAGCCAAAGCCAATAAAATTTGCCCGCTTACAATCTGAATGGGATTTCCGAGTGTTTTCGGCATCTTTTTAACATCTTCGTAAAAACTATAAAAATGGCCGTCCGGGGCTCTCCAGGAAAACTGGGCGAACGGCTCGGAGTTGTAATCCAGGATAAATGGGGTAACAGCGATTACTCTGGGATCGTTCCATGAATCCCCAAAAGCCAGAATAAGATTTTTGCCGATTGTTTTCTCATCCAAATTTTTATTAGACCATCCCGTTTCGGTTATAAAAACCGGCAGATTCTTTGTAACACCTAAGGTTTTGAGAAAATAAAGTTCCTTTGAATATTGCTCAATCCCGGTCGTGGGATAAGGATGTGATGTCCAGCCATCAACAAAATCAAATATGTCCGGTTCAGCCTTTATCATCGACTTAATAAAAGCATCCTCACCCGTTCCCGGATCAAGTCCCGCAGGCAATACAAAAAAATTAGGAGAAGCTGATTTAAGTTTCTGTGAAAAAAATTTAAGATATGTTGCGTACCCTCCCGGATCAACTTTTCCACCCCACTCGGCCGCATGGTTGGGTTCGTTGTATACAACAATATACCTATTTTGAATTACCCAATTTAAAGAGTTCAAAAACCCGACCCAATTATCCATTTCAGCTTCAGATGGCTTTTCCCAAGTGGCCCCATTTGCCTTACTGGCGATTCTAATAATAGGAATCAGATGAAGGCTACGCATGCGGTCAAAAACCTGTTGCCAACGGTCCCGGTCTCTTTCCCCTTCGGTAATTACCAGAGTTACATAACCCCAGTCACCGCCTCCGGAATTAACTAAATTAGCTGCATCATCCAAATCCTTTTCGCTAAAAATATGAATACCGACACGATTATTTGAGACAGTTATTGGATCATAAATAGCCAATGAAGCTTTAGTTGAAAATAGAAAGAATATTAAAAAAAGAAATAAGGTCAGAGTATTTTTCATCAGCAAGGTGCCCCCAGAAAGAATCGAACTTTCATTTCACCCTTAGAAGGGGCGCGCTCTATCCGTTGAGCTATAGGGGCTCGGAGCGGCGGACCGGATTTGAACCGGCGACCTCTTCCTTGGCAAGGAAGCATTCTACCACTGAACTACCGCCGCACTGTGCTGAGGATGTGAGTCGAACACATATTTGACGTTCTTCAAACGCCCGCCGTGACCACCTTGGCTACCTCAGCATATATTAATAAATATAAGTGGATCCAGTAGGGCTCGAACCTACGACCTTGCGGATGTAAACCGCACGCTCTAACCAACTGAGCTATGGATCCTTCTAACCAACTGTGCGCTGGAGTTTCCTAAGATTGAACCAATATTAAGGAACTTCCAACAGCTTATTTTAGCCTATCCTGACTTTAAAAACCAGTTTGCTTTTGCCCAGTAAGTATTATAATGAATTTAATGAGACGAAAAGTTTGGCTGATGGCTTTAGTAGTTCTCCTTTTGGGCTTTCTATTTTACTGGTTTCAGGTGAGACCCTCACAAATTAAAAAAACTTGTTCTTCGTATGCAGAAGAACAAGCATGCAATGATTATGATGGATGTATCAAAACTAAATACGATTTCCGATATGATAAATGCCTCCACGAGAAAGGGCTAAAATAAAGTGATGTTTTACAGGTCTGGGTAGTTTGTGTGGAACCAGTCTTCAAGTTCTTTCTGTCTGGCTAAGTTACCACTTTTCATTGCTTCTACATACTGGTGCATGTGACTGGAGTATTCGTTGCCTCCTTCGTAGACATCCATCTGCTGTTGAGCCCTAGAATCGCCAGCGTATTCCTGGCGAAGTTGAGCGATTCTGGCTTTTCTCGCTTCTTCACCACCAGGATAGACTATTTCTGGTCTATTCAAATCTCCGTGATGTTGGCCACTCAACCCTTTCTTTTCTGGCATAATTGTCACGATTTTACACCTTGTCAACCAAAAAAGCCAAAATGATGACTAGTGCTACTACGCCAACAACAACAAGCCAAGTGTAGAGTAGTTTTTTGGAACCAAAGAAAGGTAACATAAGCCAATTTATTTTGGCATCAGTCTTTTTAGGTTTCTTTCCAAACGGGTAAAAAGCTAAAAGAACAAACAACATCGCCTCAAGAACAAGGAAAAAATTTGTTTTGCCAAAAGTAGTATGTCCAAAGTGTGGAAGAGAACATCCAGACACTAGACGTAAAATTTGCATTGATTGTATTGTCAAAGGCCGTGCTAAAAAGTACGCTGAAGAGTACCTACGGTTAGAGTAATGAAATTGAAAGTCATAATAATATACTCAAAGTATTTGTCAACTTTACAGGGATATATAAAGGATATATTATATTTTTGCCCTGGATTTCAGGCCCCTCTTAATGAGGCAACTTCATTTCAGGTTCTTTGAGCCAAGTTGCGAAATCAAAAAGATTTCGCCATGGCAAAACAGGATTTAATTACTGTTAATGAACAGTATGTCACACCCGAAGAAGTAACCCAAACAGACCTGGAGCTTTTCAAAAAAGCTCTTCGCGAGACTGGGGAAAAATTAACAACAGAACAACTTCAGAATCTATATTCATGCTTCGGAAACTTCATTGATAGTTATTTAGACAAAGAAGAACAAAGTATTTTTGGAAAAACAATTGACCAATTAATCAATCAATCATAAAATGACATTTAAGGTATTAACAAAAAATATGAAGTGTGTAATTTATCTTAGAGTTTCTACGGATGAACAGGTAAACAATTTTTCTTTGGGTACCCAACTCAAGGCTTGTCAGGATTACGCAAAAAAACAAGGATATGAGATTGTTAAAATCTTCAGAGATGAAGGAGAAAGTGCAAAGACTGCGGACAGGCCTCAACTTTTGGAACTTCTGAGTTTTGCCTCAAAAAATAAACACAATGTTGGTTCGGTTATTGTTTACTGTTTCAACAGACTGGCTAGAAACACACTCGACCATCTCGGAATCAAAGCAAAGTTGTCAGGTTATGGAATTAGACTTGAATCAGCAACAGAGCCAATCGACGACTCGCCATCGGGAAGATTTCAAGAAACAGTGCTTTCAGCTGTTGCCCAGCTTGACAATGAAGTTCGTGCAGATAGGGCTAGGGGTGGTTTAAAAGCACGATTCTTTGCAGGACTTGCCTCAACCCTCGGACTTGGTTACAAAATGGTTGAAGCTAATGGTAAAAAAATACCAAATGTGGGTGAATTCTTTGAAGAAACAAAAGACTCTTGGCTTCTTATGGCAACTGGTACCAAATCACTTACCGAAATGGCGGTAGTAATGAACGAAAAAGGCATAAAAATAAAATGGGGCAAAAAATACAAATCTGTTACAAAACAATATTTGTCTAAATTATTCAGAAATAAATTTTACAGTGGATGGCTTGTTTCTAAAGAACACCCAGAATGGGGAGAAATTAAGGGAGTTCATACCCCAATGATTACAGAACAAGTTTTCTACCGAGTACAAGACATTTTGGACGGTAGAAATAGAAATTCTGAAGTTACCAAGCGGAATGTTAAAAATGAGGCATTCCCATTGCGTGGTATTCTTAAATGTAATATTTGTGGTTCCCCTTTTCGTTCTGGAAACTGTAAAGGAAACGGTGGTATATATCCCAAATATTGGTGTTCAGACGGATGTGTCAAAAGTATAGCTGTCAAAAATCTAAACAAACTTCTAAGGAAGAAACTTGCAAAGGTACAAGCCACCCCAGACTTAATTAATGGTTTTACTTTTTTGCTTGAAGTTAAATACAACAGAAGACTGAACAAATTGATTCAATTTAAGAAGGGTACGGACAAAAGATTATTGGACGCAAAAGAAATGATGACTTTGCTGGTTCGTGGAAACATGGAGGGGAAGTACCCAGATGACATCTTTGAACAGGAGAAAGACAGACTTCAAAATGTAATTTTGACGCTACAGAGTGCCTCTAACGATAACTTAATTGAGCAATACAACATCAAGACTACCACAGAGTTTATTAAAGCCTTATTTAAGAATCTATTTCGAGCCTATGAATTATCAGACTATGGCCAAAAAAGAGTGCTTCTTGGTTCAATATACCCATCTGGACTGACATTTGATGGAATATCCTTGTTGAACCATGACATGGGACCTGGTTTTGAGGCTATTCAGGTCTATAAAAAGGCCTACTCTAACCCCCATGTCAACTTCAGTGCGGGAGACAGGACTTGAACCTGCACGTCTTTCGACACACGCACCTCAAGCGTGCCTGTATACCAATTTCAGCACTCCCGCGCCGTGTGCAGGTGGGAGGATTTGAACCTCCACGGACGTTTAAAGTCCACAAGCTTCTGAGGCCTGCGCGTCTGCCAGTTCCGCCACATCTGCATCTAAGTAACAGAATTATATCAAAAAGGCACGGAACTTGACAGCTAAGAGCCATATATGACATCCTGACTAGATAGACGCATGGAAACGAATCTTTTCACCAGGGAAGAAAATATAAGCTTTTGGAAAAATCTCTTCCTAGTAGCTGTTTTCTTTATAATAACTCCGGTAACCCTCGGCATCAGCCTTTTTTCCTTAATCTCTTTAAGGTCAAGTGCACTAAGCGCCGAGAGTCTGCCCCAGGAAAGTCTTATTATTTCTCCCAGATCGGGGATTCAGGTTTATGCTTCCTTACCTGTAGAACAACCGTCTGTCTCGGCAGAGATCGGAGCAACCGATGCAAGGCCCGAAATAGTCAGACAATATCTCGAATATTGGGGTTCGCCGCTAGTTCCTTATTCTCCTTTAATCGTTTCTACCGCAGACAAATATTCTCTTGATTTCAGGCTAATAACTGCAATTGCTCAACAAGAATCAAACCTTTGTAAAATTATTCCACCCGGTTCGTATAACTGCTGGGGGTGGGGAATTCACAGTAGGGGGAGTTTAGGCTTTTCTTCATTTGATGAAGGGATTGAAATTGTTTCAAAGGGATTAAGGGATGAATATTTGAACAAAGGCTATACAACAATTGAAGATATTATGAGCAAATATACACCCCTTTCGAATGGCTCTTGGGCCAACGGCGTAAACAAGTTTTTGAGTGAAATGCAATAAATAGGTCATATACTCCACAGGCTTGACAAGCCTATAATATTAGGCTATAGTTCTCACTAGATTCCGAGGCAAGCGTGCGTAAGCACGACAAGCGTTGGAATATATATTTGAGGAGCACTGTTTACAGTGCTCCTCTTCTTTTTAGGCAAATTATGATTAAAAAGATAACCCATATCCTTATTGTTATAGCGCTTTTATTCTTAAGCGCTCGGGCTGTGCGTGCTGAGGAACCGGTATCAGACGCTTCGGCGAGCATTAAGAGGAATTATGGAAACGCCTTTGATTATCGCGTCGGCAACCTGCGTACATTTTTGGGTAAATACAATTCTCCCTTAACTGAATATGCAGAGGAATTTGTGTCTTTTGCAGACATCTATGGTCTTGATTATCGGATTGTTCCGGCAATCACAGGTGTTGAATCTACCTTTGGAAAACGTATTCCAAGTAATTCCTATAATGCCTATGGATGGGCAAATGGTGAATACCGATTTACTTCATGGGGAAATTCAATTGAACATGTTTCAATGACCCTTAGAACTAAATATATTGATAAAGGAGCGCCCACTATTGCCAAAATTGCAAAAAGATACGCGCCTCCGTCTGTAACATGGGGAGGAAAGGTAAACTTTTTCATGAATAAAATTGACACTTTTCCGATTTCTTACGACATCTAATTAACGCCTTTGGTATAATTAAGGCATGCCGGGGTGGTGAAATGGCATACACGCTAGGTTTAGGACCTAGTGCCCCTTAAAGGCGTGCAGGTTCAACTCCTGTCCCCGGCACAAGTATGCTAGAATGGTTCTATGAGTCATGGTACGCTACACATCCATAAAACCAGAAGGGCATCTTCCGAAAATCTACTTTTTTTAGCCATCCCCATACTGATCTTTCTGGCCGTTTTGGCGTTTGTCTTGACAAAAACAAGCTATTAATAAGATAATGATTCTCATGAAGAAACTGGCTTCTTTCACTTCAGTTGGAGTTCTACTTCTAGTAATGTCTTTCTTTTTTGCAGGTGTTGCCTTTGCAGAAAATGATTCAGATGATAATTCAAATGATGAGCGTAGGACCAAACCGGAAACGTCAATACAGCGAATCCGTAGTAATTTTGAAGAAAAAGTAAGGGAAAATGTTAGAGAAAGAAGAGATGACAAGGAGGCTTCAAGAGAGGCAAGATTCTGCGAAATGAGAAAGAGCCTTATAAAGTCCTACTTTAGGCGCATGCTTGCCAGGCATTCAGCACTCATTGAACGTCTGCAAAAATTAATAGACAGAATTCAATCAAGGATAGAGAAGATTGAGGCAAGCGGCAGCGATGCCGATCTCGCCGGGCCCAAAGCGGACCTGGCTAGCGCCAAAACTAAGCTTTCTAGCGCTAAGGTAAGACTGGAATCCCTGAAAACAGAGATTGACACTTTCCTTTCCTGTGAGGACCCCAAAGCTGACTTCTCAGTAATTAGAGGTAAAGTTTCAGAAATAAAAAAGGAACTTCAGGAAGTTCACAGACTTTTGGTTAAGATTATCGGGAATATAAAAGGGTTGAGACCTCTACCTACAGCAACACCCACACCATGATTATAAATGCCAAAAACATGCTGATGGTTTTAGCGGCTATTTTAGTTGTCGCTCTGGGGGTCATAGGTTATGTGTATTATTCACAGGGTGTCGCACTTGGGACAATGGACAAAGTAACCACGACTCTTCAAACACAATCAAATTCTGACGAAACAGACTCAATTGAAAAAGATTTAAACGATACGGAAATTGATTCGCTTGATAACGACCTTGATAGCATCGAAAAGGAAATTACTCCCTAAAAGCGTGATCAAACAAATCCTCCTTCCTCTTATCGGTGTAGCGGTTTTTATTGCGGCGATTGGGTTTTTGATCCAAAAGTCCCCTCAACTTTTTCCAGGTTCAGACACTCCGGTTCAGAGATCCCTGTCTATCGGATCCAAAATAATTAGTTTTGAGGTTGCTAAAACCGATGCGGAGCGCGCAAAAGGACTTTCTGGGAGATCAAGTCTTCCGGAAGATGGCGGCATGCTTTTTGTTTTTGATCCCCAAAATGTCACTCCAGGATTTTGGATGAAAGAAACTTTAATTCCCCTTGATATCATTTGGATAAATGACGGCCATGTAGTCAAAATAGACAAAAACATTGAGCCTCCAAAAGAGAATACCCCTGATAGTAAATTGAAAGTTTATAAACCTGATACTCCGATTGATTATGTCTTAGAAGTTAACGCAGGCTACTCCGATAAAAATGGAGTCGAAGTTACCGATTCAGTAGTTCTTCCAACTCTTTAACTCCACCGAAAGCTATACGGTCCAAAACGACGTTTTCTCCGCGTCTTGACTCTGCCGAACTCAAAGTAAAGTCTCCCCATCTTTCATTTACCGCATCCACGGCATTAGTAAGATCTCTGGATTTTTCCACATCGGTAAAAAGTTCCGTTTGAGAATTTAGATTTTCAGTTAGTGCATAGGAAGAGACGGCGATATTTCTTACCGGGCTCATGGGGTTTGCTTCGACAAGAAGCCTAAACGCCTCTCTGAAAAAATCCCGACTGTCAAAAAGTTCTCTACTGGTAAGTCTTCCTTTGTGCCAAAATCCTCCATCTTTATTTAAAATAGATAAATGAACTCCGCGGGCTTTAAATCCCGCACGCCTCAATCTTGCACTCATCTTTTCTGTAAGTCTGGAAAGAATTGGGGAGAGCTCACGGATGGAACCTAAATCCTTTCCAAGTGCGACTGAATTTCCGTAACTCCTCCTCGCAGATTCAGTGTCGTCAATTTCATATCCATGCAAACGCGTGTGCCAGTAAAAGCCTGTAATTGAATGAAAAGCAGCTTTGAGTTTCCAAACAGGCGCTTCATAAAAATCCAAAACATTGTTAATTCCTACTGAATTTAATCTTGCCGCATTGGCCATTTTTATTCCCGTCAAATCAATAAGCTTTAGATGGGAAAATATTTCTAAATGGTTCTTTTTATTAATCTCGTCAAGCCCGTCAGGTTTGTGGAGTCCCGCTGCGATCTTGGCCAGGTACCTATTAGGGGCAATGCCAATTGAAACCGTAATCCATTCGCCGATCCTCGTCCTTATTTTCTGTTTTATTTCCCGGGCAACGTCCGTAATCGAACTACCGAAAAGACAAGGATAACCTTTAAGGTTTAAGACAAATTCATCAATACTTTTCGGAGAAAAGTCGCTTGTGTATTTAGAGACTAAATTCCGAAGTTTCAGGTGTACATCTCTATATTTTTGGGGGTCGGGAGGTAAAATTATTAGATTTCGGTATAAATTCCGGCCGTCGCGGACTCTCATCCCGGTTTTTATACCCATTCTTTTGGCTTCAACCGAGGCCGCAAGGATGCAACCCCCAGGAGTTGTAAATGCCGCAACTGCAACGGGTTTGCCACGAAGTACCGGGTTTGCCTGCTGCTCAATCGTAGCAAAACAGGAATTGATATCCATGAGCATAATAGTAGAGGGAGCCGGGTTAAATTCCATCAGAAATTTCTTCAAGTTTCCAAAGTAAGTTATCCGTATTTAGCTTTAATTTAAGAAAAAGGGTATCGGTGATTACGGAAAAAACGTGATAGAGGATTTTTCCCTCACGGAAGGAGTGGTGGAGACCAACCTTGATAATTGTATAATTTCTTCCCTTCCAAATTACATATTTTGGAGTAGCTCCGACAATTCCGACCGTTACATCTTCCTGAATTGTCATTATTATTTTTAACCCGAAGAAAATGCGAAGTCAAGTACCTTTTGCTGCCTTTATTTTTATGCTAAAGTGAATGTATGCAAATTGTATACCCGTTTGTATCTGCACTGCTCGGTTATATATTTCTACATCTTACCAGTAACCCCAAGTCTAAAATTCATAACAAATTACCCGAAATAAAATTCAAGTGGATTCAGATCTTTCCGAGTCAAAAAATCATAATCAGAGGCAGGATAATACACCTTCACCATTGGCTACAATTTAGCCTGCTTCTTTGTGTTTCGGTCTTTGCAAATACCGGAGTCCTAGATTCCTGGACGACGCGCGGGTTTTTACTCGGAGGAATTATCCAGGGTTTGCGTTTTCCGGACAGGAGTATTTTTAAGAAAGTTTCTTGATGAAAAATATAGTTCTCGGCATTCTCACCGCCGTCGTTTTTGTACTGATTGGCTGGCTTTTCAATGACTTATATAGATCAAATCTCAATATAACCCCAAGCCCAATATCTGCCATTAAAGCTAGGCCTCTTGAAAGATATGCCATTGAAAACTTGAGTCAAGTACTCGCCCCAAGCGTAGAAATAAAAATCGATGAAACACTGGAGGAAGAATCCGATTTCACATCGTACTTGATAAGTTTTTCCTTCGATCCTACATTCTCAGGCAAGAAAGAAAAAAAAGTTACCGGCCTTTTAAATGTCCCGGCAGGGAAGGGCCCATTTCCTTTAGTTGTGCTTTTTCGGGGTTATGTTGACCAGAAGCAATACCAAACCGGGATGGGAACGCAAAAGGTGGGGGAATTTCTGGCCAAAAACGGATTTATTACGATTGCACCCGATTTTCTGGGGTACGGAGGAAGTGATAGTGAGGCCGAAAATATTTTCGAATCACGCTTTCAAACTTATACAACTGCTCTAGCCCTCCTTAAATCACTGGATCATTCAATCAGTCAGCCTTTTGACTTTTCTTCAGTTTCTATTTGGGGTCATAGCAATGGGGGACAAATTGCCTTAACCATACTTGAAATTACGGGGGAAAATTATCCCACAGTTCTTTGGGCTCCTGTAAGTAAACCCTTTCCGTTTTCGATTCTTGCCTATACAGACGAGTCTGATGACCACGGGAGGCTAATCAGAAGAGAACTCTCAAAATTTGAAGAAGATTATGATGTAGAGATATTTTCACTCGCAAATTACTTTGACAGAATTAAAGCCCCTATACAACTAAATCAAGGTACGAACGACAATGCAGTTCCTTTTTATTGGAGCGATTCTCTTGCAAAGATTTTGGAGGAGAATGGTAATGACATAACCTACATCAAATACCCGGGAGCAGACCACAATCTTCAACCGGCCTGGAACCAGGCCGTATTGACAAACCTCTCATTTTTTAACAAAATGAGTAAGTGAAACTAATAGTCCGCCTTGCAATTAACGTCTTTGCGCTTCTGGTTGTTGAATATTTAGTTCCCGGGTTTATCCTGAAAGACCTTTGGACGGCAGTTGTTGCGGCAATCGTTATCGGAATAGTCAATACATTCATCAAGCCAATCCTGCAGCTCATAGCCCTCCCCGTATCTATTTTGACCTTTGGAATTGCGGCATTCCTTATTAATGTTCTCCTTCTCTGGGGAACTTCAAAGTTCGTGCCGGGCTTTTTTATAGCAACTTTCCAAACAGCCCTAATTGCTTCCGTTGTTCTTTCGCTAACCTCTTGGTTCCTCCAAAAGCTTGCCCGAGATTAATTAGCACAAAAAAAGGAAAGCTACTTAAGCTACCTGCTCTTTTACTTTCCTTTTCTTTTGGTGGACAAGATTACTGTCTTGGTTCCATCGGGCGGGCAACGTTGACATTAATCTTACGTCCTTTAAGGTCGTATTGATTAAACTTCTCAGTTCCTGCTTTAGCCTCATCATCTGAACCCATTGTTACGAATCCAAATCCGCGGCTTCTTCCTGTCATCTTATCCATGATCACAACTGCATCTTGTACCGTTCCTATTTGAGCGAACAAGGCCTTAAGATCATCAGATGTAACAGTAAAATCCAAATTACCAACAAACAATTTATTTTGCATTTATTTTAAAATTTCACCTCCCATCTATCTTACCTTGGAGCTTGCCGAAGAACTCGGGGACCTCTCAAAGCTAGAAATATTATATAATACATCCATGGCAAAGTCAAAAGAGCCGGTAAAAACAGATCTAAAGAGCCTTCCCAAGCTTCCGAGCCTTAACTTTGGAAAAAGAGGGCCAGTACTCCCGGGGCAAATAAACTCCGGCTTAAGTCCGAAAAGTTTCATTCCGCCCCCTGTTAGGGTTACCCAAAACAAGGGAAGCGGGGGAAAATAGTATATAATAGCCTCCATGGAAATTAAATCTGTTGTCGCAAAAGAAGGGAACGGCAATATCCAAATTACATTTACTATACCTTTTGGGATCATAAAAAAGGCTCAGGATGAAACTATTGCCGAAATGGCAAAAGACATCGAAGTTCCCGGGTTTAGAAAAGGCAAGGCTCCTCTCGCCAAAGTAAAAGAAAAGATTCCCGAAGCGACCCTTATCGAGCATTCCTTAAGCCATGTTCTTCCAAAGGCCCTGGGTGAGGCTATAACCGAGCACAAGTTGAAGCTTGCGGTTTATCCTAAATGGGAGCTTATTAGTGCTAAGGAGGGAGAAAGTTGGCAGGTCAGGGGAATTTCTTGTGAACTACCGGAGGTATCCCTAGGAAACTATAAGAATGTAGTTGCGGGTGAAATAAGAGCTGCTTCACTTAAGAAAGAGTTAGCCAAAGACGAAAAAGAGCAGGTTACAATTAAGGCCCTTTTGGATAGCACTAAAATCAAAATCCCGTCAATTCTTGTTGAGGAAGAGGCTAATGGCAGACTTTCAAGCCTTTTATCTAGGCTTGAGAAACTAGGACTGGCTCTAGAGGGCTATTTGGCTTCAGTGGGAAAAAGTGCCCAGGATCTTCGAGCTGAGTATGCCGCCCAGGCCAAAGATGCAATTAGTTTGGATCTGATCTTAAGTAAGGTTGCAGATACGGAAAATCTTAAAGTTGAGGAAAAGCAGATTGATGAGGCCTTGAAAGTTTCCGGAAACAAGGAAGGAACCGAAAGCCGTAGGGTTATCGAATCAATCTTAAAACGAAGAGCGGCGCTTGAGTTTTTGACAAAACTGACCTAATATCGGGGTATGACTGATCAAAAGAAGAAAGCCCAGGCAATTAGAACCAAGCAAAACGTCCTTGAATCCTTGAAAGATTTGGGGGGTGATGCTGCAGGCCAAGCGACAGATTTACTTAAAAGCACCTCTGAAGACTTCTTTAAGGAACTTGTGGGCCTTGGCGCTACCCAAGTCAAAAGATCGGGCGAGATCGGGGCAGGCGAATCTATTCAAGTTGCCGATGTATTGAGTGGCAAGGAGGAAGAAAATAAGAAGTTAAGAGCCCAGATTAGTCTTGAAAGGCAGCTTACCGCCAATGAAAAAAGACTTTCTCAGAATAAATCAAATGAACTGAAAGTTCAGCTCCAGGCTCTTATTGCAGAGGTTGCTAAGGTTTCCGCCAGTACCCAGAATTTGGCAGAGGAAGCCAAAATCGCGATGATTGAGGCTCCCGCTCAACCCGGAGTTTATCATATTATATTCTTCCAAAAGGTTTTGGAATTCCTGGTATCCTTTAGAAAAAAGATTCAGGAAGCTTCCGTTTGGCTAGGGGCTAGCAACAAGCGTGCGGAAAAGAAAAATTACTGGAGTATGTACAAAAAGAAAGGATCAAGTTTTCTTCTTTCCCCGGATCATTATCTGCAAAGATCAGCCGGTTAATGGTATAATTTCCGCTACGGACGCTTTCACCGAAAGGTGTGACCGAAGGTCATACTAAGTTGGTTAGAGACTTCTCGCACCTTATTCGGACCCTTAGCTCACTTGGCAGAGCGACTTTTTGACGTAAAGTAGGTAGCAGGTTCGAATCCTGCAGGGTCCACAAACATTATCGAGACCCCCAGCGTCCACCGGCTACTTTACAAAAATCCAGAAAAGGACTGCCAGGATAATTCTATAGACTCCAAAAGCGGTAAAGTCGTGCTTCTTAATATAATTTACAAGGAATTTAACTGCAAGGACCGCAAAAAAGAAGGATAAAACGGTTCCTACGAATAAGGTCAGAAAACCCGAAGAGGCAATCATATCCCGGGATTTCCAGACATCAAACCCCGTTGCCGCAAACATGGTAGGAACCGCAAGAAGAAAGGAAAACTCGGCTGCCGTCGAGCGGTCAAGACCCATGATGCGGGCCCCCAGGATCGTCGCTGCGGCCCTGGAAACCCCCGGAACCACCGAAAGTGACTGAAAGGTACCAATGACAAGCGCCTGCTTGTATGTAACCTCACTAGACACTCTTGCCTCGGCCTTTCTTTTTTTAAGAAACCATTCAACCACAATCAGGGCAACCCCTCCCCAAAACAAGGCATTTAAGGTAATAGCGCTACTCCCCAAAAGGACTCCTTTAATTAGCGGGTAGAAGCTAAAACCGACTATGGCTGTAGGAATGAAAGCCACCATCAGTTTTTTAAGCAAATTGAAACTTGTAAGAAGCTTCCTTGAGTAGAGTGTTACAACTGCTAAAATTGCTCCAAGTTGGATTACGATTTGGAAAGTTTTTACAAAATCGGTCTCTATGATGCCAAAAAGTTTTGAGACCAAAATGAGGTGGCCGGTTGAGGAAATGGGCAAAAATTCAGTAACACCTTCAATTATAGAAAGTGTAAATACTTGGAGAAAGTTCATACATCATTATTATAAAGAATGTGAATGATGTAAACAACTTATTTTTAAACACACACCATTAGTTGTACATGCAATATATTTGCAGTACTATTAAATAATGTATAACTTAGAAGTAAAGAGGATGGCAATCTCCTTACGAAAAAAAGGTAAAACATATACCGATATAAGTCGAATTATGAGGATTAGTTTTTCAAAAAGCACTCTTTCCGTTTGGTTTAAAAATATTGAATTATCCGCCCATCAAACTCAAATCCTCAACAGGCACGTTTCGAGAAAATTAAAAAGGTCTCAAAAAATAGGTCTCAAATCGTTGATTAATAAGAGAGTTGAGTTTTTAGAAACAATCGTGAGGGACAATTTTAAGTTCTTAGATAGGTTGGATTTACAAATTCAAAAAATCATACTAAGTATTTTATATCTGGGGGAAGGCTCTAAATTTCGAAGTACCAGAAATTTAAGAATTGGGAACTCTAACCCCAAAATAATACAACTATTCTTAAAATTACTCCAAAATTGTTATAAAATTGACACGAAAAAATTAAGATTTCGAATACAGTGTAGATACGATCAAAATATACACGACCTCGAACGGTACTGGAAAGAAATTGTAAATATACCCCATGTAAGGTTTTATCCAAGTTATAAAGATAAAAGAACCTTGGGAAAGCCTACATTTAGGCATAACTATTATGGGGTCTGTACTGTGAATTATTTTGACACAAAAATACAACTAGACCTTGAGATACTCTCCAATCTAATTATGGAAATGCTTCTCGGAAATAAGATAAATAACAAAACTTTTATAGCCCAGTGGTTAAATCCAAGCGTAGATGGTAAAATTAGTTGAGGGCTCGTGGTATATTGGCAACACATGTCTATGGCATAGACAAATAGCGGGTTCGATTCCCGCCGGGTCCACTCGCTTTTTGGCTATAGTTAGGGTAAAATACCCCATAGTAGGCTATAAAGCCGCAGAAAGAAGCGGCTTTTTTATTGCAAGAAGAAATCGTATGAACAATATTAGAAACGTAGCTATTATCGCGCACGTTGACCACGGCAAAACCACCCTGGTTGACGCTCTCTTGCGCCAATCCCACACAGAGATGAAGAAAGAGGTTTCCGAACAGGATGCTATCCTTGACAGTAATGAGCTTGAACGTGAGCGGGGAATCACTATTTTTTCTAAAAACGCCTCAGTTGAGTATAAGGGCGTCAAAATAAATATTATCGATACTCCCGGACATGCTGACTTTGGAGGAGAGGTTGAGCGGGTTCTTTCTATGGCAGACGGGGCTTTGCTTCTGGTTGACGCCAAGGAGGGTCCAATGCCCCAAACCCGATTCGTTTTAAGGGAGGCTTTGAAGCTGGGACTCAAAGTCATTGTTGTCGTAAATAAAATTGATAAAAAGGGAGCAAGACCCGATTGGGTCCATGGAAAAACTTTTGATTTGTTCATTGAAATGGGAGCCAATGAAGAAACCACACTTTTCCCCACAGTTTTTGCTTCGGGAAAAGATGGTGTTGCCGGACTTACACCCGATCTAGGTGCAATGACTGATATTACACCCATCTTCGATGCAATTTTGGAATATATTCCGGCGCCGATAGTTAATAGCGATAAACCCCTACAGATGCTTGTAAGTTCGATTGGCAAAGACAACTACAAAGGCAGAATCGCGATCGGTAAAATTCACTCCGGATCAATTAAAAATGGCCAGGATATTTCTCATATAGATCGCGAGGGGGCTATCAATAAATATAAAATTACTTCACTTTTTACTTTTAAGGGTCTGGGAAAACTTGAGGAAGCGGAAGCTCAAGCGGGTGATATTGTAGCCGTAACCGGAATTCCTGACGTTAATATCGGGGAAACCATTGCAGATCCGATGAGTCCGGTTGCCTTGCCGCTTCTTGATATCGAAGAGCCAACAGTAAAAATGATTTTTATGGTCAATAATTCTCCGTTCGGGGGACATGAGGGAGAATTTAAAACTTCCAGTCAAATCAGAGAACGTCTTTATAAAGAATTGGAAACCGATGTTGCTCTTAGGATTTCCGATAATACCGATGGAACCTGGACTGTAATGGGCAGAGGCGAGCTTCACCTTGCAATATTCATTGAAAGAATGAGGCGCGAAGGCTATGAGTTCCAGGTAAGTAGACCGCATGTTATCAATAAAATAGTAGACGGCAAGAAACTTACTCCTTTTGAGAAAGTTTATATCGAAGTTCCTGATGAGTATGCTGGTATCGTTATTCAAAAAATGGGTCAAAGGCACGCCAAAATGGATACTATGGAGGCGATCGAGGGATTAACATATCTTGAATTTACTATTGCAACCAAGGAGCTGATTGGATTCAGAAGCGAATTTATTACTGATACCAAAGGCTTGGGAATTATTAATGCTGCATTTTTAGATTTTATGCCCGATGACGGGTTCAGTAGAGACCGCGAAAGGGGTAGTTTGGTTGCTTATGAAACAGGAGAAACAAGACTTTACGGTTTAACAGGAGTCCAGGATCAGGGTGAGTTATTTATCGGCGCTGCAGTAAAAGTCTATAAAGGCCAAGTTATCGGCCAAAATGCCCGCACAGGAGATATGAGGGTAAATGTCTGTAAGGAAAAGAAATTAAGCAACATGAGAAGCAAGGGTGATGGAAGCGCCGAACACTTTAATACACCCCGCATAATGGGACTTGAGGATTCCTTGGAATATATTGATGATACAGAGCTTGTAGAGGTAACCCCCAAATCAATCAGAATCAGAAAAACGATTCTTGATGAAACCGAAGCCAGGAAACAAGCCAAGCTCCATAAAACTGCCAGCCTCTAAGTGAAAAAAATACTTCCATAGGCTATAATCTTCATAATGGACAAAAAACAAGTCGAGGAAAAAATTACGGACCACAAAAGAATTGGTCAAATTCAAGATCTTTTTTTGATCTCTCAAGAAGTCGGATCGGGGTTCCCTATTTTTGCCCCAAAAGGTTTGCTTCTAAGAAGAGAGATTGATCGCTTTATAACCGGCGAGAAAGAAAAACGGGGATATCAATTTGTCTGGACTCCGCACGTGGCTAAAAGCGATCTCTACAAGAAATCAGGCCACTGGCAAAAATATGACTCCATGTTTCCTGCAATAAAGCTTGACGAGGAAGATTATGTATTAAAGCCAATGAATTGCCCTCATCATTTCCAAGTCTATCTGAATAAGCCAAGAAGCTACCGCGATCTTCCGATGCGAATTGCCGAAAATGCAACGGTCTATCGGTACGAAAAAAGCGGAGAAGTGAACGGTCTTTTAAGAGTCCGAAGTCTGACAATTGACGATACCCACACATTCGTTAGGCATGAGCAAATCCCCGCCGAAATCGATTCGATTCTGGAGCTGGTTACATCCGTATTCAAGACATTTGGATTCAACAAATTTAGAGCCCAAATTTCGGTACGGGATCCCAAAGAACCGGAGAAATATCTTGGAGACGAAAAAAATTGGAACGCAGCCGAAAAAGCTCTCAAAGATGCGGTTAAAAAACATAAAATGGAATCCAAAGTTGTTGAGGGTGAAGCAGCTTTTTATGGTCCGAAGATTGATTTTATGGTTGAAGATAGCTTGGGGCGCGAGTGGCAGCTCGCAACTTGCCAACTTGACTATAACCAACCGGAAAATTTTGATATGACCTATGTTAACGAAAGCGGCAAGAAAGAAAGACCTGCAATTTTGCACATTGCAGTTCTAGGGTCTCTCGAAAGATTTATGGGAATTCTTATTGAGCATTATGCGGGCAAGTTTCCTCTATGGCTTGCGCCGATCCAGGTCAGGGTTCTGCCAATAACCGATAAGGTTAACGATTATGCAGGTAGTCTCGTAAAAGAACTTCGGGGAGCTGGTATTAGAGTAGAAATAGATAACAAGAATGACACCCTCCAAGCCAAGATTAGAAATGCCCAAGAGCAGGAAATCCCTTACATGCTTATTGTTGGAGAAAAAGAAAAATCTGCAAAAGAAATTTCCATACGCGCACGATCAGGCAAAGATTTCGGCTCCCAGTCTCTTGAAAAATTTGTGGAAGATATCAAAAAAGAGATTGAAGAAAAAACTAACTAGTTAAATGGATTTAGAAAATAAAGTCATCGTTATAACTGGTGCAAGCAAGGGTTTGGGAAGAGAGCTTGCTTTACAACTTGCAAAAGAAAAAACAAAATTGGCTTTAGTTGCAAGATCTGAAAGTGACCTTACCGATTTGAAAAAATTGGTAGAAAAAGAAGGATCAAAGTGTGAATATTTTCTTTGCGATGTTTCAAAGGACAAAGAAGTCTTCTCAACTGTTCATAAAATCATGGAAAAATTCGGAACAATAGATATTCTAATCAACAACGCAGGTATTTGGTTTGAAGGAAAATTGGAAGAGCATACGCCGGAAAAAGTAAGAGAATTATTTGACACAATAGCTCTTGGGACAATATATTTCTCAATGGCAATCCTACCACACATGAGAAAACAGAAAGATGGGATAATTTTCAATCTTGTTTCAGTTGGAGGGATTGAGGCTCCTGGAGAATATGGTCCCTACACTCCTTATACTTCAGCAAAATATGCTGTAACAGGATTTTCAAAAGCTCTGGAAGATGAACTTAAAGGAACTGGTGTAAAAGTTTTAGGTTTTTATCCTGCTGGAATGAATACTGAACTATTTAGATCCGCCGGATTTAACTATAAAGACAATGAGAACTGGATGATGGATAAAAAAGATATAGCTGAAATAATTGTGTTTATTCTCAAAAGACCAAGAGATATTTCAATGGATCATGTAGTTGTGAGAAAATTCACTGACAATTAGACTTATTTCGACTCAATTGACAAGAACTTAGGTTTATATTCCGTATATCTCCACCAGGTGGGTTCGAAAATTAGTACAACATGATCGTTGTCTAAAGTTGCTCCTTTGAATTTGGAAGCAAATGTCTTCACACCAAGTATTTCCTTGGCTGAATTAACTTTTTGTATTTTTCCTTCAGCTTGGAATTCGACCATTTTGGTTTCATCAAATCCAACTACTAAGGCTCCTGGATATGTCTTACCGGTTTTAAAATGCTTACACTTCCTACTTATTTCCTTTGTGAAAAACACGAACTCCAAAGGGTCTACAAGCATGGCAAAGTGCATTGCAGCGGAATGCGGTTTACCATCGGCAAGAAGCGTTGTCAAAACACTTACGTTTTGACCCTTTAGAAAACCGATAACTTTCTTATTCATATCTAGCTAGAATTATAGTTTTCGTAGTAAAATAGTCAAATAGAGGATACCCGCTTGATACTTTATCTATTTTTAGCTACAATTCACTCTTAGAAAGTTGGCAAAACAAAAACTTTTCTGGCGGACAGATTTTCAAATAAGGGCAAGTGAGCTGCGTGTCATTGGATCCGACGGGAAACTGATCGGAGTTCTTAAGAAGGATGAGGCTATTAATAAGGCTAAAAAGGAAGGTTTGACGCTTGTAGAGATTGCGCCAAATGCGGTTCCGCCGGTTGCGAAGATCGTAGATTTCGGCAAGTTCAGGTACGCAGAAGAAAAGAAATTAAGAGCCCAGGCCAAGGGAGTAAAGGGGGGAGAGGTCAAAGAAATCAGGTTTTCCCCGTTTATAGCGGAGAATGATTTTAAGACCAGGATTGGGCGAATTAAAGAGTTTTTTGAGGACAAAAACAAGGTAAGAGTCGTAGTAGTTTTCAGGGGACCGCAGATGAGAGTCAAGAATACGGGCTACGACGTAATTAACAGGATTAAGGAAGAATTTGGAGATAGTATAGCGACAGACATGGAACCTAAGTTTCTGGGAAAGCACCTGATAACGGTACTTTCTCCGGTAACAAAGAATAAAAAATATGCCAAAGATGAAGACAAGGAAAGCGATAACAAGCAGGCTTAAAATTACCAAAAATGGTAAGGTTATGCGTCGCCAAAGCTTCAGGCGCCATCTTAAAGCAAATAAGTCCGCAAAAAGGCTCAGGAATCTCAAAAAGACCATCCAATTAAAAGGTTTTTATGCCAAAAAAATTAGGCGTGCAACAGGAACTATACCCAGAACTAGGGTAAACAAGAAAAAATGAGAGTAAAAAGCATATCAGCAAGACGCCACAGAAAAGTTTTGGCCCAGGCCAAAGGCTTTCGCCAGGCAAGAAGCAGAAGAATTCAAACCGCAAAGGAAGCTGTTCTTCATGCAGGAGCCTATGCCTATCACGGCAGAAAGCTTAAAAAGAGAGATTTGAGAAGCCTCTGGATAGTCAGAATGAATGCAGCCCTTCGTGAAGTTGGAGTTTCATATTCCAAGTTTATTCCGGCACTTAAGAAAGAGAAAATTGAGATTGACAGAAAAATTCTTTCAGCTATTGCCGTAGAAGACCTAGAAACATTTAAGAAAATAGTTGCGGAAACGGGTCTTATAAAGTAAACTAAGCACAATGAAATTAAATTACAGCCATTTTGTATTCTTTACTTCCTAAAGGAGGTTTAGAATTGCGTGGCAATATAAACCTCCGAAAGGAGGTTTTTTATTGGCAAGATATGAAAATCAAGAAAATTACCCTAAGAAAAATTGAAATTCCGATGCTCACATCCTTTACCACCGGCTTTGGAACAATTGATAGAAAGCCGACCGTTCTTGTCCGTGTTGAGACTACCGACGGAATAATTGGCTGGGGCGAGTCTGCAGCTCTACCGTATCCGATGTACAACCCTGAATCTGTAGACACCTGCATGCTTGTAATTAGAGATTATTTAGCCTCATCTGTTTTGAATAAACCTTTTGAAACGATTGAAGATATTAACAAGCTAATGAGCCCAGTCAGAGAAAATTATATTGCCAAAACCGGAATCGAAACTGCCATCTGGATGATACTTTCACTCGCCAGAAACAAATCTATCCCCGAAATTCTCGGCGGTACAAGAAAGAAAATTGAAGTCGGAGAAAGTATTGGCATCAAGAAATCTATCCAGGAAACCACCGAGGAAATTGGTTTAAGGTTATCTCAAGGGTTCAAACGCATTAAGATTAAAATTAAACCGGGGTGGGACATTAATTTAATTAAAGCTATCAGAATTAAATACCCGGATATTTCTTTAATGGTAGACGCCAATTCTTCCTATACTCTTAAGGATATTTCTTTGCTAAAAAAAATGGATAATTACAACTTAACCATGATTGAGCAACCTTTAGGAGATGATGACATTGTTGATCATGCAGTTTTACAGAAACAACTAAGAACCCCTATATGTTTAGATGAAAGCATTCTCACTCTTGATGATGCAAGACGAGCAATTTCAATCGGCTCCTGTAAAATAATCAATATCAAACCGGGAAGGGTTGGGGGACTAAACGAAACAAAAAGAATTTCTGAGCACTGCCAATCAAAAAGTGTCGGCGTTTGGATTGGCGGAATGTTGGAAATAGGAATAGGCCAAGCATATAAAATCGCTGCTGCCTCTTTGCAAAACTGTATTTACCCGGGGGATCTTTCACCAATAGATTTTTACTACAAAGATGATGTATTAATTGATAGTCCGAAAGTAGATAAAAATGGATGTATCAAGGTTTCCCAAAAACCAGGGCTCGGATATCAAATTAGTGAAGATAAAATAAAACACTACACGGTAGCTAAAATTGATTTAAAATAAACTATGGAAAAACAAATATTAGAACTCGCAAAACGACTAATTGCCGTCAATTCGACCAAAGATGAACCAAATGGCCTAAAGGAGGTTCTGGCTATCGCCAAGAAAGACCTTACCGGATTCTCTGTTAAGGAATATGAAAGCAATGGTGTCCCAAGCTTGATTTTCTATAACTCCAAATCTCTCCCCAAAAAGTTCAAATTAATTTTAGATGCACATTTGGATGTTGTCCCGGGAAAGCCCGGACAATATTCCCCAAAAGTTGTCGGCGATAAACTATATGGGCGCGGGGCCTACGATATGAAAGCCGCAGCGGCTGCCGAAATACTTCTTTTTAAAGAAATCGCCGCAAAGATAAACTACTCTCTGGGACTCCAGCTTGTTACGGATGAGGAAATCGGTGGATTTAACGGAGCAAAATATCAGGCTAAAAATGGTGTTGATGCTGAATGTATGGCTGTCGGCGAATGTTCAAGCGATTTTACCCTAAGTATTTCCTCAAAAGGTGTTATCTGGATGGCCATCACATTTAGAGGCACCGCCTCGCATGCTGCATATCTTTGGGAGGGAAAGAATGCGGTTTATGAAATGAATCGGTTTTTATCGAAACTCTGGAAGAACTATCCGATACCCAAGCAAAAGGTTTGGGAAACTACGGTTAATGTGTCTATGGTCAATACGACAAACACAACGGGCAACAAAGTTCCCGGAGATGCCAGAGTCCAACTTGATATCCGGTATATTCCGGGCGAGAACGAAAAAACTATTAAGAAAATCAAGTCTATGCTACCGAAAATCGCCAAGGTAGAAATATTGGAATACGAACCGGCATTGAACACTCCCGAAGATAACACTTATGTTCAGCGGTTTTTAGACATCGCCCGTAAAACTCTTGGAAATAAGATTGCCATAGTCGGAAAAAACGGCGCGTCTGACTTAAGGCATTATCCAAAAACGGCCGGACTGGAATTCGGACCAATTGGAATGGGCCCTCACACAGATAATGAATGGGTTAGTATTAAGAGCTTAGACGTTTATTATCAAATTCTTAAAACTTTTCTGGTAAGCTTAAACAGATAATTATATGCAGGAAGATATTATCAATCTAAAAAATCAGGCGATTGCCCAGATTTCGGGGGCCGGGGATGCAGGAGAACTTGAGGAACTCCGGGCTGCATACCTTGGCAGAAACGGTAAATTCACACTTCTGGTTAAAAAGATAAAGGAAATTCCACCCGAAAAACGAAAAGAATTCGGAATAACTCTTAACGAAAGTAAAATCGCGATTGAAAATATAATTTCTGACAAAAAACATGAACTTCTCAAAAGTCTTACCGAAAAAAGAGAATGGTTTGACTTAACTATTCCCGGAGTAAAACCAAACCTTGGCCATCTTCATCCCTTAACTCAAGTTTTAAGTGAAGTAAAGCAAATTTTTAACTATTTGGGATATCAGGTTGCAGACGGTCCCGAAATTGAAACCGATTATTATAACTTTGAGGCTTTGAATATCCCCAAGGATCACCCGGCTAGGGACACCCAAATGACTTTCTATATTGATGGGGGTGGAATATTAAGAACTCAAACCTCGGCTATGCAGGGGAGAGTTATGGAAAAGATGAAACCTCCATTCCGTGTTTTAGTTCCCGGAAGATGTTTCAGATACGAACAAGTTGATGCCTCACATGGTTTTGAGTTCTGGCAGGTTGAAGGGTTTGTAGTTGATGAAAATATTCACTTAACCAATTTATTCGGAACAATCGACTATGTTCTCCGGGAGCTTTTTGGTAAGGAAATAAAACTTCGATATGCTACAACCAATTTCCCCTTTGTTGAGCCCGGAGTTGATACGTATATGAGCTGCACTATCTGCGGAGGCCGCGGTTGCTCCTTCTGTAAAGGAACGGGCTGGAGTGAAATCATGCCCGCGGGAATGATTCACCCCAATGTTTTGAAAACCGCCGGTATTGATACCAAGAAATGGAATGGGTTTGCTTTTGCTATCGGCCTTTCCCGGATTGTAAATCTTAGGTATCAGATTAAAGACTTGCGGACCCTGACAACGCCGGATTTACGAATTCTTAAACAATTTTAATATGCTTATCCCACTATCCTGGCTTAAAGAATATGTAGACATAAAGCTCCCGCTTAAGGAGCTCATGTGGAAGATGACCGAAGCGGGGCTAACATGTGAGGCTACCAAAAAAGTTGGAGATGAGGTAGTTCTTGATGTTGAGGTTACGGCAAATAGGCCCGACTGGATGAGTATCCTGGGAGTTGCAAGAGAAATCGCTGCAATTCAAGGATTAAGAGTCAGGGAGCCAAAAATTAAAGAGCTTCCCGCGCAAACAGCCAAGTTCCCGATTGATCTTGTTCCAAATTTTGATTTATTTGAAAGGTGGAGTGCAATTGCTATTAAAGGAATTGAAATTAAAGCTTCCCCTAAATGGCTTTCCGAGCGAATAAAACAAATGGGCCATACTCCAATTAATAACGTAATCGATATTACAAATTACGTAATGTATGAGCTCGGAATCCCGATGCATGCGTTTGATTATGATGAAATGTCGGGGCAGATTATGACCCCCGGGCTTTCAAAGGGAGGAGAGAAGTTTACTTCGGTTGACGGGGATAGCTATACGCTTCCCAAAGACGCTATTATAATTAACGATTCGGAGAGATTAATCGACTTAGCCGGAATAAAAGGCGGGTTAAATTCAGGAATTAAAGATTCCACCAAAAATATTCTTCTTCATGTAACTATTGATAATCCGGTTCTTGTTAGACGCGCTTCAATTGCTCTCGGTCTTAGAAGTGATGCTTCGGCCATTTATGAAAGGGGACCTGATAAAGGGGGAGTCGTCAATGCCCTTAAACGGGCCGTAAATCTCATATTGGATATTGCCGGAGGAGTTATCGCCTCGGAGATGATCGATATTAAAAAAGAAAAATTTGAGCCCTGGGAATTAGCCCTATCTTTTAAAAAGCTTGACGATGTTTTGGGAATCAGGATTGATCCAAGTGAAGTTATCAAAATTCTATCCAAATTAAATCTAAGTCCCAAAAAATCAAAAGATGGTGTCACTTGCCTGATCCCGACTTATCGGGGAGATATTAAGATTGAAGAGGATTTAGTAGAAGAGGTTGCCAGAATTTACGGCTATAATAAATTCCCCAAGACTCTTCCTAAAGGACAAGTCACCTCAATTAAAATTCCATATTATTTTGACGATTCTTTCCATAAGAAAATAAAGCAAATAATGACTGCTTCGGGATATTCCGAAGCGATCCCGCTTTCCTTGTTATCAAAGGCCAGTCTCGAAAAATTCGGTATAAATTCAAAGAACGCGGTAAAAATAACAAATCCGGTCAGTCTGGAATATGAGTACATGAGACCGAGTTTACTTCCTGGTCTTTTGGAAGGTATCAAAATTAATAATGAAGGATTGGTTCAACTTTTTGAAATTGATAAAACCTACCCGGAGGAAAATTACAAACTGGCAGCGGTTGCAAAAGGTCTGACTTTCAGACAACTTAAAGGAACTGTCGATTTGATTTTCGGACGACTTGGTAGTGAAGACTTTGAGATCGAATTTGAAACAGACAAGGATTATTTCCATCCTTCAAAATCAGGAACTATAAAAATAGGTCGGGAGAAGGTCGGAGAATTTGGAGAACTTACTCCAATACTATTAAGCAAACTTGAAATTAAAGACACCGTTCTATGTTTTGAGTTTGATGTTGCGGCTCTCCAGAAACATGCAAAAATTAAAGACTATAAAGACCTGGCGGCAAATCCGTCCCAAGTAGAAGATTTAACATTAATTTTCCCGCCAAAAACCAGAATCGGGGAAGTCGCCAAAGTTATTGAGGAAACCCCGTTAGTTCAAGATTGTGATCTGACTGGAACATATAAAGGGAGTTACACGTTCAGAATTTGGTACCAAGATTCTAAGAAAAACCTGACAGATAAAGAAGTTGAGGAGTCCAGAAATAAAATCTTGAAAGAAATTAAAAATAAGTTCGGGGGAAAATTAAAAAGTTAACACTCTCCTGCCGTTACTGCTATAACATTACTCTTATCCGCACTTAACCAAACTGTTTTTATCCCCTCACTCTTTGTAAATTGCTTTAAGGGCTCTGGTACCGAGCTTCCAAACTTACTTAAAGCTGTTCCAAGAGCTTTCTTACCGACTCTCCTTTCCTGAGGACTGATTATTTCATGATGAAGAATTTTTCCATCGGGCCCGACAGAAACACAAAGTTTTGTGGAGATTTTAGTTCCGTATAACCTCTCGCTCATCAACCCATTTTATCACGCGCGTCAAGGGGTCGGAGAGGGGGATGCGTCCCAAGAAGTACCAACTCCAACAGTTATAACCCTATTCGATTTATGATTTTGCGAATCCGTAGCTTCCGCCGTAAATGTATAAACACCGGTTGTTAAACCTGAAACTTCACAATTGTATGTATTGGCGCCGTTATTGTAGGAGCATTTTTGAGTACCATTAACGAGTAATGTTGCCTGAACAATGTCCGAGCTTGAATTCGCCGTGAATTGAACAGTAAAGTGATCCGGTAAATTTGAGTTTTTATCGCTTGGGTTTTTAAACTCCAAGTTTAAGGGGTTTGATGTCCCGCAGTAATCGCCTGGCGGGTGATATTTGGCATCAGTCATAGTATTCACCCAATTTAATATTCCCTCCTGCCACCTATTTTGTCCGCCTGGACCGGATGTAGGATCTTCCTCTTTGAAAACAAAATACTCGCGGTTATCATAGTTTCCGGCTGCAACATCGCTCGGGTTTGCCAGCTTTCCGTCGCTTTTACAAACCTTAAGCATGACATGGGTCGTATCGACTCCCGGTTCCGTTCCTCTTATAAAGTATTCATTCCGGCTTAAGAAACCGTCATGTGCCGCAAATCCGGAAATTGCATCAACGCTTATTTGATTAATATTCCCAGGGGCTGTAAATTTAACGGCAGGTTTTCCTTTCAAAGATTCTGTCACAATACGCCTCCAGATGGGGGAGGCACCGGAAACCCCTGAGGCCACATTAAGCATTTCCGAATTGTCATTATTGCCAACCCAGACTCCGACCATGGCATTATCATTTCCTCCAATCGTCCAGTTATCACGTCTATCATTTGTGGTTCCGGTTTTAACCATTACGTCGGGGTAATTTAGAAGCGAGTTTGTTCCAAAAATATCCTTTCTGGCGTTATTATCGGAGAGAATTGAGTTAATCAGGTAGGCCTGTTCCTCACTTAAAACTCTTTTACCTTTTTGAGGATGATTTTCTTCCAATACCTTTCCGTTAATGTCTTCTACTTTCAAAATTGCAACAGGATCGACTCTGGAACCTTTATTTACAAAGGCGCTATAGGCATCCGCCATATCAATCAGACGGACTTCTCCTCCCCCTAGAGTAAGCGACAATCCCACCCTCTTTAAGGTTTCCGCGTCCGGGCTAAGTGTTGTTATTCCCATATCGTTCGCGGTTTTTAAAACTTCTTTTATTCCAACCATGGCAAGCATCTTAACCGCCGGGATATTTATTGAGTTTCCGAGAGCAAAGCGGACTTGCAGGGGGCCTCTAAACTTTCCGTCATAATCAACAGGCTTATAATCGGGTTGTCCGGCTCCTCCCGGGAAAGTGGTTGCCACATCCATAAGAAGTGTTGCGGGAGAGTAACCTTTCTTAAAGGCCGTAACATATGTAAAAGGTTTAAAGGAACTTCCGGGCTGTCTTAGTGAGGTCGTAACATTAACCTGTCCGTCATAATCGGAGGCGCCAAAGTTTTTGGAACCGACCATGGCCATTATCTCCCCCGTTTCAGGATTCATGACAACTGCGGCACCATTTGTAATATGCTGCTTTTCAACTTTGGCAATCTCCTCGGAAACGATTGATTGAGCTTTTTCCTGAAGTTCCAGGTCCAGAGTTGTAGTGACCTTTAAACCTCCCAACTCAACAGCAGCTTGACCGTATCGGTCTTCAAGAATTTTTTGGACATATTGAACGAAATGGGGAGCTTTAAAGTCAGCGCCTCTTGCTTGAAATGTCACATTGGGAAGCGAGTTTACCGTAGCCGTTTCCTGATCGCGGGTTATATACCCATCTTCTCTCATCCTCCTTAAAACATCTTTTGTACGCTGAATATATGCTTTTGGAGTTGAAGAATATGGGGAATAGCGCGAAGGACTTTGTGGAAGCCCCGCAATGACCGCGCTTTCTATCAAATTAAGATCGGTTACCTTCTTGCCAAAATAAGTCTCTGCAGCTGCTTCAACTCCCCAGGCAGTTCCTCCGTAAGGAGCCTCATTAAGGTACATCTGAAGAATCTGGTCTTTGGTATATTTCCTTTCAATTTGTATTGCCAATACAAATTCTTTAATCTTCCTGATTATTGTTCTGTCGCTTGTCAGAAGTACATTCTTGACCAACTGTTGGGTCAGAGTTGAGCCCCCTTGCGCCCGACCGGTAATAAAAATTCTTAAAAATCCCCGTATCATACCAAGCGGATCAAATCCTCCGTGTTTATAGAAATTTTTATCTTCTATTGAAATTGTTGCCTGCCGAAGATAAAGGGGGATATCGGTTAACTGAACTGGGGTTCTATTTTGGTTCGAATATACGTCGTAAAGCGTGTTGCCGTTTCTGTCCAAAATTTTTGTGGAAAACCCCTCGCTTCTTACAATCTTATCGGGAGAGGGTAGATTAAAGGCTAAAAGAGGAAGAATGAAGAAAAGGAAAATAAAAAGTCCAATTACCCCAAAAAATGCAAACTTTGCAAGCCGTACCAAATTCCTGCTTCTTGAAAGTCCCTGTCTGTATCTTATGCGATCCCTCCACATTATTCCTTGTCATTGTAACAAATTGATCATAAAATGGATATCAATGGACATTGAAGAAGTCTTAACCAGGGGAGTGCAGCAAGTTTTGCCTGATAAAAAAGGGTTGGCTTCTCTTATGGCCAAAAGAAAAATAAAACTTTACCAAGGCTTTGATCCATCAGCTCCGTCACTTCATTTGGGAAACTTTGTGGGACTAATGAAGCTTAGGCAATTCCAAAAATTAGGCCACGAAGTAATTTTCTTAGTAGGAGACTTCAGCGGGATGATTGGTGACCCAACCGATAAATTAGCCGCCAGAAAAAAACTAACCAGGGAAGAAGTATTAGAAAATGCCAAAGCCTGGAAAAAGCAGGCATCGATGTTATTAGATTTTGAGGGCAGCAATCCCGCAAAGATTGTTTTTAACTCGGAATGGCTGGATAAACTAAATTTCAAGGATGTCATTGAATTGGCTTCAAATGTAACTGTTCAACAACTTATAGAAAGAGATATGTTTCAGGAGAGAATTAAAAATAAGGCCCCGATATATTTACATGAATTCTTGTATCCAATCGTAACAGGCTATGACTCTGTCGCTTTGAAAGTTGACCTGGAAATTGGCGGCAATGACCAGATGTTTAATATTTTAGTTGGTAGGACCTTGGAGAAGGCACTGATAGATAAGGATAAATTTGCTCTTTCCACAAAACTTTTAGTAGATAAAGAAGGTAAAAAAGTTGGCAAAACCACCGGAAATGCGCTTTTCCTGGATTCTACCCCCGAACAATTCTATGCAGGAATAATGTCTTTTCCAGATGAAGTAATTTATCTGGGATTTGAACTTTTAACTGAAATTGATCTCGAGGGTCTCAAGGAATTAATAAATAAAGATCCTATGGGAGAAAAGAAGCGTTTAGCTTTTGAAATAGTTAAACTCCTCTGGGGTGAAGTAAAGGCAAAAGACGGAGAGGATGCGTTCGCCAGAACTTTTCAGGAACATAAGCCAAAATTTGATATCAAAGTTTCTGCGGGGGATTCCTTGGCTAAAACAATCATTCCTTTTTCACCCAGAAATAGCATGGCTTCGGTTAAGGAGCTCATACGCCAGGGGGCGATAGACCTAAACGGAAAAAAAGTGTCTGAAGGTTCAGTTATACTCAAAGTCGGAGACCAAATTAAAGTGGGAGAAAGGACTTTTCTTATCGCGCAAGCGTCTCATAAAACCAAATGATATCCAAAAAAGGAAAGAAAATATTTGCAGTGATTACAATTATCGCAAGCCTCGCGCTTATTGCAGGCGCGATCCTCCCGTATATAATATATACGCGTTGATAAATTTAAATTCGAAAATTAGTGCACTTCCAAATATCGGCCCCTTCTTTGTTAGAAAGTTTGAGCGCCTAGGAGTTGCCACTCTTGAAGATCTTTTCTACCACGTCCCGGCACGCTACCTTGATTTTTCAAAAGTTGTTCCCATTGCGAGTGCAAGAGTTGGAGTGATTGTTACAATCCACGCGGAATTTCAATCCATTAAAAATATCTATACAAGGCAGGGAACGAGAATGCAGATAGGCAGCGTTAAAGATTCTTCAGGGAAAATATCCGTTGTTTGGTTTAACCAGCCGTTCCTAATAAAAACTTTTTATCCGGGGAAGATGGTTTCACTTTCAGGGGAGGTAAAACTTTTCTCGGGCCGGCCCGCCTTAATCACTCCCGAATATGAAATTCTGTCAGAAACCGACAAACCCACGCTTCATACCGGACGCCTTGTGCCGATTTATCCCGAGACTTCGGGCCTTTCTTCAAAATGGATCAGAACAAAAATTCTAAATGCATATAGCGGTATCACAATCAAAGATTCGCTTCCGAAAGAGGTCTTATCAAAATACAAAGTTCTTGATTTAAAAACTGCGGTTAAGTTTGTGCATTTCCCAAAAGACTTAAAAGAAGCCGAAGAAGGCCGGGAAAGACTGGCTTTTAACGAGTTTCTGAAATTGAACTTGAGAAGTGAAGCCAGAAAACTAAAGTGGAAAGGAAACATCGTTGCCAATAAATTAAAAATTGATAGTTCGCTCGTCATGGAGTTTATTGGTTCCCTCCCCTTTAAACTGACCGAGTCACAAAAAACCGCTACTAACGAAATTTTGAAAGACATGGCAGAGGAATTTCCCATGAACCGCCTATTGGAGGGGGATGTTGGCAGCGGAAAAACTGTTGTTGCTGCTATCGGAGCCTTTGCCGTGTTTGCCAACGGCTTTCAAATAATTATCATGGCCCCCACTCAAATTCTGGCTACCCAGCACTATCAGACCCTCAAGAAGCTTTTTGAAAAATTTAATGTCAGAATTTCCCTTCTGACAGGGGAGGTTAAAAAAATTGAAATAGGCAGAAGTGATATTTTTGTAGGAACTCATTCGCTGATTCACAGCAAAATCGATTTTCAAAGGGTGGCATTTGTTGTCATAGATGAACAGCACAGATTTGGTGTGGAACAAAGGGCGCATCTTGTTAAAAAAACTGGAACTCCGCACGTATTGACCATGACCGCGACCCCAATTCCACGGACTATTGCCCTAACTACATACGGCGACCTTGATTTATCGGTTCTCAAAGAAATGCCTAAAGGAAGACTTAAAGTCACGACCTGGGTTGTCCCCAAACAAAAAAGAGAAGGGGCATATAAATGGATTGAAAAGCAGATTAAAACTAATAGATCGCAAGCATTTGTAGTCTGTCCGTTGATTGAGGAATCCGACAAAGAAACCATGCAGGACGTAAAGGCTGTTACAACAGAACTTGAAAACTTAAGGTCCAGATTTAAAAAACTTAAACTGGGGCTTCTTCATGGCAGACTTAAGGCTACGGAAAAGAATGAAGTTTTGGAGGATTTTAAGAACCGAAAAATAGATATCTTGGTTGCTACCCCCGTTGTAGAAGTTGGAATTGATTTTCCGAATGCAACCATCATGGTAATTGAAGGGACGGAAAGATTCGGACTGGCCCAGCTTCACCAGTTAAGAGGCAGGGTCGGAAGAAGCGATAAAAAATCGTATTGCTTACTTTTCTCAAGCTTTAGATCCGGAAACGCATATACCAGGCTTAAGGCGATGGAAAGAACCCATTCAGGTTTTGAACTAGCGGAGCTAGATCTTGCCATGCGGGGACCCGGGGAAATTCTCGGCACAGAGCAATCAGGCTTCCCTGAACTTAAGGCGGCTTCATGGAGCAATGTCGAGCTGATCAAAAAAACCAAAGATCTGGCAGAGGAAATTGTAAAAAATCCCAAAAAATATCCTATACTTACAAATACCTTAAATGAAACTCTATCTAATTAGACACGGAGAGAGCGAAGCCAATAAGACGGGGCTCCATAGCTCTCCGTCCACAAATCTGACGGCCGGCGGAATACGGCAGGCTAAAGCAATTGCTAAAAACCTCAAGCGTTTCGATATCGACATAATCTATTCAAGCACTCCGACAAGGGCCATTCAAACCGCAAAAATAATCTCGAAAGCTCTACCTCTCCCTATTGAGACCTGGGGGAAAATTAGCGAAGTAAGAACTCCAAGCATAAATTGGGGTAAGAAAATTAACGACAAAACGGCTCTCGAGGTTGAAGATCAGATTGCCAAAAATTATTCTAAAGGTAATTGGAAACACTCGGACGAAGAGACTTTTGAGGATATAAGATTGAGGGCCCAGAAGGTCTTGAATCACCTTCTCAGAAAACATAAAAGCCAGAATGTAATCTGCGTTTCTCATACCAGTTTTATCAAAATGATTATTTTAGTAGCGGTAGTAAGAAAACACCTTTCACCCGATGTCTACTTACAATTCAGGGAGCATGCCCGAATTGACAACTCCGGAGTTAGTGTTCTTAACTATAACAAGAGACGTGGTTGGGTACTTGATACCTGGAATGATACCAATCATTTATGAGTTCTTCTTGATGAATCCCCATCTTTAGGCTAAAATTGGGGCTATATGGTACCTTTACCAAAACGGAAGCACACAAGAAGCAGGAGCGGCATGAGGCGCGGGGGACAACCCAAGATTGCCTTGGGCAATCTTTTAAAGTGTGGAAACTGTGGAAAATTGAGAGAATCGCACAGAGCTTGCCCATACTGTGGGTTTTATAAATGAAAACCGGCTTTGACCCCAGACACTTAAGACGGAGGGAAGCTGTAAAAGTCCTCTTCGCAGAAACATTTACTCATCAGGCAAAAGAACCCGAACTCGTCAAGAGCATCCTCAAGAAGAAAGTGAAACTTGATAAGTTAATTAAGAGCGCAGCCCCATCATGGCCACTCGACAAACTGAATAAAATTGACCTGGCCATCCTTAGACTTGCAGTTTATGAACTTGAGGAAGGGAAAACCCCTCCAAAAGTAGTGATAGATGAGGCAGTTGAGCTTGCCAAGGAATATGGCTCCGAATCTTCCTCATCATTCATTAACGGAGTTCTTGGTACAATATATAAGGATGGACAATGATCTTGACAGGACCAAGAAAGGGGTACGAGAGGAGCTTGCTAATTATCTAGGCCTCGAACCGGAAGATATTGATGATGATTCAAGCCTCGTCGAGGACCTTCATATGAAAGCCTCTGATATAACTGATTTTATGGAGGTCTTAACGAGAATGGGGATGGAAACTTCGGGGATCGATATGACAGAAACGGAAACATTCTTGGACCTCGTAGAATCCCTAACCGAACATGAGTAACATGACTGACATAGCCTCCATTAAAGAGAGCTTCAAAAACAAAGACTTGTTCGATCAGGCCTTAACACACCGTTCTTGGGTCAATGAGCATAAAGGCCAAAGAAACTCAAACGAAAGGCTGGAATTCTTGGGAGATGCAATTTTAGAGTATGTTGTTTCCAAGGAAATTTATGAAAAGTTTCCGGACAAAGAAGAGGGTTATCTGACTGCGCTTCGTGCCAATATTGTTAATACGGTTTCCCTTGCTCTTCTGGCAAAAAAAATTAATCTGGGTGAACTAATTTATCTCTCAAAAGGCGAGGAGGAGGGTGGAGGGCGAGCAAACCCATCACTTCTTGCCGATACTCTTGAGGCTATAATCGGCGCAATCTTTACAGACAGAGGAGTAGACGCTGCCCAAGAATTTATTGAGAAAAATCTGATAAATAATATTGAAGAGAGAATCAAGGAACCTTTAAAAGATCATAAAAGCAGACTTCAGGAGATGGTTCAGGGAAAAGGGCTTCCTGCTCCAAAATACCAGGTAATTTCAGAGGTTGGACCGGACCACAGCAAAGGATTTATCGTGGAAGTTTTGGTTGGTGGAGTTCCCTGGGGCAGAGGTGAGGGAAAGAGTAAAAGTACTGCACAGCAGGAAGCGGCTAGACAGGCTCTTTCTAAAAAGGTAAAATAGCCCACTATGGTTACAATAAGACTATCAAGATACGGCAGGAAAAAGGCTCCTTTTTACAGGGTTGTTGCCGTGGATTCTACCAAAAAAGCTACAGGGGAAGTCTTGGAATTTTTGGGTTTTTGGAATCCTGTCAAGAAAGAAACGAAATTTGAGAAGGAAAAGATTCAGGCTTGGATTAAAAAAGGTGCAAAACTAAGTGCAACCGTTGAAAAACTTCTAAAATAATATGAAAGACTTATTGGAATTCATGCTCAAAGGCATCCTGGGGGAGGAAAAATTTGAAGTTGCCGAGAACGAAGAAGAAGGCAGAATAATGTATTCCATTAAAACTGATCCTAAAAATGTCGGGCTCATTATCGGCAAGGGGGGCAAAATGATTAAAAGTTTAAGAAATGTCCTCAAAGTCCGGGCCACACTCGAGAAAAAAGCCGTCAACCTCGAAATCGCAGAAAATTAGACTTCAATTCAAATTAGACCAAGTTTTGGTATACTTTGCTCATAGTAGATTTAGCGACAGACAAAACACATTTAATTTTAGTGAACGCTGTTGTTGAGAAAGACGGCCAGATTCTTATTTCTCAAAGAAGTTTGGAGGAAACGCACATGCCAGGGAAGTGGACCATCCCGGGTGGAAAGATTGAGAGGACCCAAGGAGATGTCTGGAATATCATTGAAGAAACCCTCAAGAGAGAGGTTGTAGAGGAAACCGGAGTAGAAATTGATGGTCATGCGGGACTTCTGACAAATAATACATTTATTCGCTCAACTGGACAGCATGTTGTTGCGTTAATATTTCTTTGTCATTGGAAATCTGGGGAAGCAAAAGCATTAGAAGACACGATTGGTGTTAAGTGGGTGACCGAAGGCGAACTCAAAAATATAGACTTTGCTCCAAGCGTCATAACTTACATCCAAAAAGCATTCGGGGTGTTGAAGAAAAAATAGACTACTGTGTGAAGGGGTCGGGGCGGGAGGCGCCTTGGGATGGAGGAACTTCAATAAACTGCGGCTGAGTCAGATTACTAATTGAGCCCAGGATATTCCTTTCATCATTGGTTAAATCAGAAATTGCCTCGGTTAAAGCCGGTAATTTTGTTGGAAACTCCGCCCAAAATGACCTGACAGAAATTGTTGCACGGGCTGCACCGGCGCTTTCGGCTATCTTTATTTTATCAACCAGGCTAATTGGGGCAATTTGATCGACTGACTTTGCAAAGGCAATTATTTGCGCCCTGGAGCCCATAGCCTCAAAGCTAATATCAACACGGGACAGTCCGGAAGAATCTTTAGCTTCAGCTCCCGCCTTAACATTGGCAATAACAATGCCACTCTGACCCGCAATTCCCTTAAGTTGAGAGATAACTATTAATGCAGGATTTGTGTCAGGAAGCGCTCCAGCAGTTAGTTGAGAACCGGCCGCGGCGGTCTCACCGAGTGTGGATAGCAATTCAAGCTTCTGGGTTAAAACCGCCTGGTCCTTTTGAGAGGCCGCAACCTGATCCCCGACTTCTGAAATCTTTGCAAATCCGAACCTGCCTACTATCACAAACAGAATTAATACAACGACCAGAGGAAGAATTGAATTTAACGCCAAGCGAATATTTTCTGGAATATTTTTAAACATACTAGAATAGTCTGATACTTATCAGATAACCGCTGGCCGGATTAAAACCGAAAGTGGTCATTAGAATAGATTTGAAAGTTTTTACACTACCTAAATTTTGCAGAAAAGAGGCAAGCTCACTGTTACTTTTGAAGTTAATTGACATATCAACTTTGGTTGAATCGCTAGAAAGTTCGGTCAAAGAGGCACTCCCGGTAAGGGTAGATGTAATCGGATCGATATTTCCAAGGTTCTTGAACGAGTTGGGAAGTCCTTGAACCGTTTTTATTTTCTTGATTCTATCCTTAAGAAGAACTATCTGCTGTTCGCTTTGCTCTTCGGCTGAAATCTGAGATTTTAGATCCTGAACCTCAGTTGATATATTCCTGAGTTGAAAACTGCTTATTACAAAGAAGGCCACCAATCCAACTGCAAAAATCAAAAACGCAGCAACAAAGATTACACCAAGACTGCGTGCAATCTTTAAGACTTTGCCCAATGCTCCGGTAACAACATATTCCGGCGGGAGTAAATTTAACTTTATCGGCATATGTGAATACTGGCCATACTTATTCCTCTCTCAACGCAAGCCCAACTGAGACTGCGTACAAAGGTGCATATGGGGCAAGTTTATTGGCGGTTTCGGGGTCAACTTGAATTTTGGCAAAGGGGTTTCCCACAAGCACTTCCATTCCGGTTAGGCTACTCATCATTGATACAATTTCCGGCATGCCGCTTGTTCCTCCGGTGATCATAATTGCAGAGGGCATGTCTCCCTTTTCCTCAGTCTGATAATAATTTATGGCTTTTTTAATTTCATCGACAACCATCCTTAGAACCGGGTCGAGCGCCCCCTTAACTTTACCTTCAAGTTGCTTTGCTCCTAACCCATAGGTTTTTTTATACTCTTCAGCCTGCTGTGCCGTCACTCCAAGTCCCTGGGAAACGGCCCTGGTAAAAGTATCGCCCGCAATGGGAATTGATCTACTAAATGAAAGAAGGCCTCCTTTTGCGATGGCAATATCGGTGGATCCGGCCCCAAGATCAACAAGGAGAACTGTTTTATCAGCTGGGGCAAGTGCACGGGTAAGGGCAATCAATTCC
>Ga0209518_1000663_pt1 | contig 42763 bp, 47 predicted proteins | sample RifGroB1_FD_183993 | JGI IMG/M metagenome (GOLD analysis project Ga0209518, IMG submission 183993) | Groundwater microbial communities from Rifle, Colorado, USA - Groundwater B1 (SPAdes) (version 2) | ecosystem: Environmental > Aquatic > Deep subsurface > Groundwater | place: Rifle, Colorado...
AAGAACTGGCGGTTAAAAGCCAGGATTATGAAAAAGCGGCATTATTCCGGGATGAAATAAAAAAACTCACGGTTCAGTTAAAAGAGTTTGAAGACAACTGGAAAAGCGAACATCATAAAAATTATCCTGTCGTGACAGAAAAAGAAATTGCTGAAATCATTTCAATGGCGACCGGTATCCCTGCAGCAAGACTTACAAAAGACGAGAGCCAGAAATATTTAAAAATGGAAGAAGAACTTCATAAATACATTATTGGTCAGAATGAGGCCATCACTTCTATTGCAAATGCAATCCGCCGTGCACGAAGCGGGATTAAGTCTTTTAAAAGACCTATGGGCTCCTTTATCTTTATCGGTCCTACAGGAGTCGGGAAAACAGAACTTGCAAAAGCTCTGGCAAAATCTCTTTTTGACCGTGAGGAAGCATTGATCCGCTTTGATATGAGTGATTTTATGGAAAAACACACGGTTTCAAGACTGACAGGAGCGCCTCCCGGATACATAGGGTATGAAGAAGGAGGACTTTTGACCGAGCAGATCAGAAGAAAACCCTATTCAGTCATTCTTTTTGATGAAATAGAAAAAGCTCATCCTGATATTTTCAATATTTTTCTCCAGATCATGGAAGAGGGTCAGCTGGCGGATAATTTAGGACACAATGTTAATTTTAGAAATTCAATTATCATTATGACTTCCAATCTAGGGAGCCGCCTTCTCTCAAAAGACAAATCTACCCTTGGTTTTTCATCTTCCGAAAAAGAAGAGGGAGAAAAAATGAAATCCCATATCATGGAAGAAATGAAGCAGCATTTCAATCCTGAGTTTTTAAACCGAGTGGACGATACGATTCTTTTCCATTCTCTTTCTCTTGAAAATATAGAAGAAATCATCACCCTGCTCTTAAAAGAATTAAACACGGTTTTAGAAGAAAGAAAAATCCAGATCGAACTGACGGACGAAGTTAAAAAATATCTTTCTGAAAAAGGTTACGATAAAAAATACGGGGCAAGACCTTTGCGGAGAACCCTTCAAAAATATATTGAAGACCCTCTGGCAGAAGATCTTCTGACCAATACTTATCCTGAAAACGCTTTCATAGAAGTTTACCTAGAAGAAGGCAAAATCCTTTTCAGAGAAAAAAACAAATCACTGACAGAATAAGAACCAACAGGCTGTCCCGGATATTGCGGGCAGCCTTTATCTATACCTGATTTCCTCTTCTACCAGATAAATATTTTTTCCTTTAGCTCCAAGATAATGAAACTGATGAGTATTATCTTCTACTGTTTTAAAATTTCCTCCCAGAAAAATATAATCATAAAAAGGACCTTCTGTAGTTTCAATCACAACACTCTGCTTTTTCTGAATTTCTGCTACGAAAACAATTTTATTATTAAAAATAAAAGACATTGCTCCCGGAACAATTCCATCATATTTTTTTCCATACTCTCCCTGATCCGAAGCAATGATCCATTTTCCATCTTCCATTGCAGGATAAGCATATCGGCTTCCATCCCGGCTGAAAACAAATTCAGGAAAAGAAATACTTTCATAATTTTTTCCTTCTTTCCCGTTCAATACGACAAAGTATTTTTTTTCCCCAACCACTGCCCCATAAGCGCAGGCATTCGTTTTATCATGAAAAACAGGATTGGTCAATAAAAGATATCCAGAGCTTTTTTCCCCGCCTACCACCATTTTCCACTGTCCTTCTTCACGGACAGCATAGGAAAGGATTTTTCCGTCAGCACTGAATACAGGCCGTCCCAGAATATCATATTTGTTTTGTCCGATCTCCACTTTTTCCTTATCCATAAAAGAAAGACTGAGCGGAAGCGATTTCCCTGATTTTTCAAGAATCAGATACCATACCGCCGTTTCTTTATCTCTCCCGTTTAAAGCAAGATAAGCCACTTTATCATTTTCTCCAAAAGCGATTGTTCTCGGATCAATATCATCTTTTCCTTCCCCCTCTTTCCCATTGTAAACAGAAAGCCATTTTCCCTCTCTCTGAATCAAATAGAAAAAATTCCGGCTGTCTTTTGTAAAATAAAAAGCCCCTGAATCAATTCCCATGATATTTTCATGCTCATACTTCACTCCATCCACTGAAACAAACCATTTTCCACCGTTCAATCCTACAAAAGCCAGTTTTTGACTGTCCGGGCTGAAAAACGGGGAAAGACCTCCGACATTCTCTAAAGAAGCCATAACTTCACCATTTTTTATCACCAGCCAGGATTTCCCTTTTAATGCGGCATAAGCCAAACTTTGACTGTCCGGACTGAAAACAAGCCCGTATTTTGAAATATTGTCATAACTGTCTATTTCTTTTTCATCATAAATCACGGAAAAAGATCCGTTTTTTTTCCGTGTAATATAGGCAATATGCCGGCTGTCCGGGCTGAAATAAATAAAATTGTTTTCAATGGCTGGATAAGAAGGGAAAACTTTAGAATCTAAAACAACCGAATATCCTCCGTTGTTCTTCTGAACAAAAGCAATATGCCTTTTATCAGGACTTAAAGCAATAGAGCCTTTATTGACTTTATCGAAATTAATCTCAGCCAGATATGTTTCATGATAGATTCTGTAAAATTTTCTTCCTCCGTCAGAACTCACTCCTATTGTCAAAAGAACTAAAAAGCTAATTATTGTTGTTTTTTTCATCTTTCCGCCTTAAATCATCTCTTCTTTTACTTATGGCGGGTTCTAAAAATTAATTTTTTTTGTCATTTCGAACAAAGTGAGAAATCTTAATGTATTGATATTAATAAAGATTTCTCTTCGCTTTGCTCATCGAAATGACAATTTTCTTTATTTTTAGAACTGCCCTTATAATAAAATAATCAATTTTTGCTTTTTTTTAAAACCTGATTATATTTTAATACATGAATATATGTTCACTTATTAAGGGGATAAGCAATGCTCAAAGAACCCATTATTGAAAAACTTTCTTTGTTTTTAAAAGTCTTCAGTGATCCTTCCAGAATTAAGATCCTTTCTCTTCTGGCTGAAAAAGAACAGTGTGTTGGTTCTATTTCTCAGACCCTTGCCATGACTCAATCCGCTGTCTCTCATCAGCTCAGGATTTTAAGACAGAGTTATCTTGTCAAACACAGGAAAGAAGGAAAAAAAGTTCTTTATTCCCTTTCAGACGATCATGTTGAATCTATTCTAAAGACTTCTTTAGAACATATCCTTGAAAACTTTAGAGGAGATGAAGCATGAAAAAATACCGCATTAAAAACCTCGACTGCGCAAACTGCGCCTTAAAACTTGAAAATTCGCTGAAAAATGAACCTATTGTCAAAGAAGTTTCGCTCAATTTTGCTACTTTGACTCTTTCAATCAATACGACCGACATGAGCCAAGTAAAAAAAATCATAAAAAAAATAGAACCTGAAGTAGAAATTTCTGATTTCTCTCTGAAATCTGAAGAAAAACCTTATTCTTTCCGGCAGGAATCTTTTTTTCTTTTTCTTTCTCTTGCCCTGTATTTTTTTACCCTGATCTTTGTGTATTTGAAAATAATGTCTCCTCTGCTGGAAATCGTTTTTTTTCTGGCTGTTTTTTTTCTTTCCGGCTGGAATATTTTACTGAAAGCATTTCGCAATATCCTCCATGGAAACATACTGGATGAAAATTTTCTCATGTCTTTTGCTTCAGGCGCCGCTTTTTTTATTTCTGCCTATTCCGAAGCTTCAGGCGTCATGCTTTTCTACAAAACCGGAGAAATCCTTCAGGAAATTTCTTTAAAAAAAACTAGAAAATCCATTCAGAGTCTGATTGAGCTTCGTCCTGAAACAGCCAGTGTCCTTGAAAAAGGTGAAGTGATTCTTAAAAAACCCGAAGATGTCCAGCCCGGCAATCTTTTTCTGGTCAAACCAGGTGAAAAAATACCTTTAGATGGGTTGATTATCAAAGGACATTCTTCTTTAGATACCCGCTCGCTGACAGGAGAATCCCTGCCGAAAGATGTTTTTGAAAACGATGAGGTTTCAGCCGGAATGGTCAATCTTTCAGGAGTTCTTACTGTAAAAGCACTTCGCCTGTTCAAAGACTCATCCATTGCAAAGATTCTTGATCTGGTTGAAAACGCTTCAACCCATAAAAGCAAAACAGAAAACAGGCTTACCCTCTTTGCCCGATGGTACACACCTTCCGTCGTTATTCTGGCAGTCCTTACAGCTTTACTCCCCCCTCTTTTTCTGAAAGATGCTTTGTTTTCAGACTGGTTATACCGCGCTCTGGTCATGCTGGTTATTTCCTGTCCCTGTGCTCTTTTTATCAGTATTCCAATCGGTTATTTCGGTGGAATCGGTGCTGCCTCCAAAAACGGAATTCTGATCAAAGGGTCAAACTATCTGGAAGCTCTGAATCAGGTCTCTGCTATTGCATTTGATAAAACAGGAACCTTGACCCGGGGAGTTTTAACTGTTAAAAATATTCAGCCAGAAAAAACCATTCCAGAAGACACTCTTTTGGAATACACTGTTCTCGCTGAATACTTTTCCAATCACCCGATTGCTCTTTCTATTCGAAATTTTTATCCGAAGCCGGTTGATCCCTCCCGGATCTCGTCACACAAAGAACATGGCGGATTTGGGGTGGAGGCGGTCATTGACGGGAAAAAAGTTTTGGCTGGAAATAAACGGCTTTTGCAAAAAGAACAAATTGAATTCCAAGAATCCGATTCTTTCTACACCCCTCTTTATATTGTCATTGACAACCATTTTTCAGGCACTATTTTATTGGGAGATACTCTCAAACCGGAAGCAGCACTGGCAATTCAAAATCTGAAAGAAGAAGGAATCCGGGATCTATTTATCCTCACAGGCGACAAAAAAGAAACCGCTTCGGCTGTGGCAAAAGAAATCGGGATTCAAGACTATTACGCAGAGCTTTTGCCGGAAGATAAAATTGCTGTCTTAAAACAAAAAGTCAAAACAGAAAGAAAAAAAGAAAAACTCTTGTTTGTGGGCGATGGCGTCAATGATGTTCCCGTTTTGGCCGGAGCCGATATTGGAATTGCTCTTGGAAAAAACTGCCCCGATGCTGCCTATGAAAATGCTGACATTGTGATCAATTCCGATTCTCTTCTTCATCTCCCTCTCGCTTTCAAAATTGCAAAAAAAACAAAAAGAATCATTTTTCAGAACATTGTTTTTGCGCTGGGCATCAAACTCGCCTTTATACTTCTGGGAATAGGAGGAAGCGCCACCCTCTGGGAAGCCGTTTTTGCCGATGTCGGAGTCGCCCTCTTGGCCCTTTTAAACTCCATGAGAACGCTGAGAGTAAAAAATGCTGCCGAAGATTTTGAATCACGAGAGAACAAACCCGTTTTGTAATCGGGAGAAAAGAGTTAAATTTATTAACATGAAAAAAGAACCAATGGTTTCATTTAATTTACAATCTATTAAAGAATATTTAATCACCCGGCTTCAGCCAGAAGTGATTTATCTTTTCGGCTCTTATGCATCCGGTTCCATCAAACCGGAAAGTGATATTGATTTAGCTGTTTTAGGAGAATCTATTTATTCAAAAAAGAATATTTTTGAGTCCGCATTAGATTTAGGAGTTATCTTGAATAGAGATGTTCATCTGATTGATTTTCAAAACACCCTTCCTTCACTCAAAATTCAGATTATTTCAAAGCATAAAATTCTTTTCTGCAAAAATCATGAAAATAGACTCTTTTATGAAATGAATGCCTTGAAAGAATACCAAAAACTCAACGAAGAAAGAGAAATAGTTTTAAAAAGCAAATTAAAGGATTTTCAATGGAAATTATTTTCAATAAAATAGAATCCATCAAACGATGCCTGAAAAGAATCCGTGAAGAATATCAGGATGATGAAAAAAACCTTTTTAACTTTACAAAACAGGATTCAATTATTCTCAACCTTCAAAGAGCCTGTGAACTGACCATTGATATTGGAAATTATATTATTGCCAAAAATCAATATGAAACTCCTAAAACCAGCCGGGATGTTTTTGAAATCCTTGCTCAGCAGGGTGTTGTTTCAAAAGATATTTCTGTAAAACTTCAGAGAATGGTCGGATTTAGAAATCTCGCGGTTCATGACTATCAGGAACTTGATATTGAAATTCTCAAATCGGTCATTCAAAACCATTTAAAAGATTTTGAACATTACGAAACTCAAATTTTAACTTTTATTCAAAAACAATAAATCCGTTTTTTAAAGAAGAAAAAAGAGTTAAATTTATTGATACTGAAATAATTTTAAATTACAAAAATTTGACCGTTTTTTTATTCTCTCTGTCATTCCCGCGAAGGCGGGAATCTTATGTGTAATTTAATTTGAGGATTTTTATTATGCTGAGAAAAATTATTAAACCGTTTAAAAAGGATTTTACGATTCATATTCCAGATGAATATATCAATAAAAGAATTGAAATACTGGTTCTTCCTTTTGAAGAAGCAGAAGAATCGAAAAGTGAAATTTCAAAAAACATTATTGAAGAAACAGCGGGTTTATTCGCTCACTCTAAAATAGATCCACTGAAATGGCAAAAGGAAATCCGTTCCGAATGGGATCATCGAAATTGTTAAAATATCTTTTAGATTCCAATGTTTTTATTTATCATTTAAATGGAGACCCGATTGCTACTCATTTTATTCAGAAATTTAAAAATGAGTCAAGTATTTCTCGAATTACTTTTATAGAAATCCTTTCTTTTGAGATGAGCGATCAAGATTTTGAAAAAATAAAACAACTTTTAGAATCTTTTCATATCTTTGATCTCAATTCCGAAATATCTTTACAATGTGTAAAAAACAGGCGGATCAGGAAAATAAAAATACCTGACAATATTATCGCTTCAACCGCTCAAGAAAATCATCTTATTCTAGTAACCCGCAATATTGATGATTTTAAAAATCTAAATTTGGAAATATTAAATATTTTTGACAAAAAGTGTTTCTGATATTTAATCCCGTTTTTTAAAGAAGAAAAAAGAGTTAAATTTTAAAAAAAATTGCAGGATTTTACAATGCGACTCACCCAGTTTGAAATTCAGTCTATTGTCAATACTTTTCATGAAGTGTTTAGAAATGGGGAAATTTACCTATTCGGCAGCCGCACCGATGATACAAAAAAAGGCGGAGAAAACTTAAAAATATTTTTTATTAAAATAAATATGATTTTAAAAAAATGTAAATAAATACTTTATTTAAAAAACAAGATGTTGTAATAATTTTTGTTTTCAATTATTTGTAATGTGTTTTTGAATAGTGTTAAATTTAAATATAGTAAATGAATTATAAAATGACCGCCTGTCATTCCGATTTTTGCTTGCAAAAGACCGGAATCTGTTACTTAAAATACTTATTGTCAATAGATTCCCGCCTTCGCGGGAATGACAAAGTAAATATAAAAACGGACAATTTATATTTTGTTTAGTATATAATATTTTTTTGAGGACAAAATGTATTTCAAAAGATTTCTTGAAGATATCAATGTAACTCTTATCAATTCAATTGTTTTTCTGATTGGAATAGTTGCTATTTTATTTAGTTTTCTTATCCCTGACATCAATCAGAATCTAAAAAATATTTTGATTAGTGTAGGATGTTCATTGGTGGCATCGTCAATCGTGACTTACCTTTCATCTAAATATATACTTAAACACCAAAACTTAAAAGAAATAATACAAGTATGGGGACTTGAAGGGATTTATAGGACGAGACAGGAAATGAACCGCTCCTGCGATTTTTATATGAAAGATCTAAAAGATGAATTAGATATTATTGCTTTTGGATTAAAATCTTTTCGTGATAGCCAGTCTGCTATCATAGAAGAAAAAGTAAAAAAAGGTTTAAAAATCAGAATTTTAACAATTGATCCGAATTCTGTTTTTTTAAAACAGAGGGAAAAAGAAGAAAATGAAATCGAAGGTCAAATAAAAAAAACAATTTTAGACCTGATTCAATGGGTCAATGATTTAAAGGAAATAGCTCCCGATGATAAAAATATAGGACTGAAAAAATACGATTCTCTTCCTTTGGATTTTTATTTTAGAGAAGACGATCGAATTTATATTGGACCTTATTTATACGGAATATCCAGTCAACAAACTATATCTTTTGAATTTAAATCTAATTCTCAAGGATTTGAATATTACAAAAATTATTTTGAAAGACTTTGGAACAATGAAAACTTTTCCAAAAAAGATTTGATGTGAAATCGATTATCAGGTTCTTTTAAAAGAAACCATCCAAGAAGATTTTTTTAAATCATATGAAAATCAAAGAATCGTCAACAGCTTTCTTTTTAACTTCTCAAAACTCCAGCATAAAATAGGCGCCAAACTCTTTAAAAAAGTCCTTTTCCATCAACAAGAAATTGATGATGAAGGGATTCCAATGCTTGATGTTTTAAACCTTCTTGAAAAACTAAAAATCATAGAAAAAACCGAAGACTGGGAAAAACTCAGGGAAATCCGCAATGCTCTTTCTCACGAATACCCGTTTGATATTGAAGAGAGAATTGCAAATATTCAAATGGCATTGCAAAGTTATCAAACTCTCAAAACCATTTATCAGAATTTGAAAAGATTCTGTAAAATTGATTTTTAAGCAAAAGAAAAATGATTTATAAATAGCCGTTTTTTAACCGGGAGAAAAGAGTTAAATTTATTAATGAAAAAAGAAGTTTTTTGAAGGGGAAATCATGAAGAAAAAAGCTCTCATAACCGGTATTACAGGACAGGACGGTTCTTTTTTGGCTGAATTTTTATTGGAAAAAGGTTATGAGGTTCATGGAATTATCAGAAGAAGCTCTTCTTTTAATACTGCAAGAATAGAACATCTTTATTTTGAAGATCTGGTGAAAGATATTCACAATAAAAAAATAAAACTTCATTACGGAGACATGACAGATTCTTCGAATCTTATCAGACTCATTCAAGAAATACAACCGGATGAAATCTATAACCTTGCCGCCCAATCCCATGTTAAAGTATCTTTTGAAGTACCTGAATATACTGCTGAAGTCGATGGAGTTGGAACGCTAAGACTTCTTGAAGCAGTCAGGCTTTTAGGATTGGAGAAAAAAACAAAAATTTACCAGGCATCTACTTCTGAACTCTATGGAAAAGTTCAGGAAATTCCTCAGAGCGAAACAACTCCTTTCTACCCCAGAAGCCCTTACGGAGCCGCAAAAATTTATGCCTACTGGATCACAAAAAACTACAGAGAAGCTTACCAGATGTTTGCCTGCAATGGGATATTGTTTAACCATGAATCAGAAAGACGGGGAGAAACTTTTGTAACCCGTAAGATTACCTTAGCGGCATCCCGCATTGCCAAAGGGAAACAGGAGAAACTCTATCTTGGAAATTTAAATTCAAAGAGAGACTGGGGATATGCAAAAGACTATGTTGAATGTATGTGGATGATTCTTCAGCAGAATGAACCAGATGATTATGTTATTGGAACTGGAGAAACCCATACCGTTAAAGAGTTTGCCGAACTCGCCTTTTTTGAAGCGGGCTTTGAAATAGAATGGAAGGGAGAAGGTGTAAATGAAAAAGGAATCGATAAAAAAACAGGTAAAATTTTAATAGAAGTAGATCCTCAGTATTTTCGCCCCACTGAAGTGGATATCCTGATAGGAAATCCGCAAAAAGCAAAAACAAAACTCGGCTGGAATCCTACTAAAACTTCTTTTCAACAACTCGTCAAGATCATGATGAAACATGATTTAAAGAACGCTTAACAAGGATTAATAAATGACTTTTAATAAAAAAATCAATGTAGGTGAATATACGATAGGGGAACCTGAAAAAAAAATCATCATGGATGTATTGGATTCAGGTCGTATCTCTGAATACAAATATGTTGCTGAATTTGAGAAAAAATTCGCTGAAATTATCGGAGTAAAATATTGCACTTTAGTCAATTCAGGAACTTCTGCCCTGATTGCAGGATTGACTGCCTTACTCTATGATGAACGATTCCCAAAAATAAAAAAAGGGGCAAAGGTTATTACAACGCCCTTAACTTATGTTGCTACTTCCAATGCTGTTAAATTAGTAGGACTGGAACCTGTTTTTGTCGATGTGCATCTGGAAACATTCGATATGATAGCTGAACAGGTGGAATCTCTCTTAGAAAAAAACAATCCTGATGATTTCTGCATGATTCTTCCCGTTCATCTTATGGGTTATCCAGTTAATATGGAAAAAATCAACAGAATAGCAAAAAAATACGATTTAGTCACATTTGAAGATACGGCTCAGGCACACGGGACAAAATATCAGGGGAAAAACACAGGGACTTTTTCACTTCTTGCAGATTATTCTTTTTATATTGCCCATAATATCCAGGTTGGAGAGATGGGAGCTGTTATTACCGATGACAACAGAATTAATCAACTGATAAAAAAAATAAAAGCCAATGGAAGAATGTGCGATTGCGGAATCTGCACCCGCTCAAAAGGATTTTGCCCGAAGTCTGATCTGGAAAGAGATCCCCGATTTCTTCATGATATGCTCGGATATAATTTTAAAACCATGGAATTTCAAGCAGCTCTTGGTCTTCTGCAATTGGACAAATTTGATGAGATTATAAAGAATCGTCAGGATAATGTAGAATATCTTAATAAAAGTTTGAAGAAATTTGAATCAGATTTTATTTTACCAAAATTTTCTAAAGACTATAGTTATCTTGCTTATCCTATTATTATTCAGAAGACCTCAAAAATAAAAAGAGAATATTTTCGAAAAAAATTATCGGAATTAGGTGTAGAATCCAGGCCTCTTTTCGGCTCTATTCCAACACAACAGCCTGCTTATAAAGATTATTATAATTCTTATATCGGGAAACTTCCAAATGCAGATTATCTTGGAGATAACGCTTTTTATATAGGATGTCATCAGTATCTTAAAACAGCAGATTTAGAATATATTGTAAAAGTATTTGAAAAAATAATGGCGGAAACAGCATGAATAGTAAATTCTTCAATAATAAAAAAATCATTTTAACCGGCGGAGCAGGTTTTTTAGGCAGCTTTGTGATTGAAAAATTGAAAGAAAGGAACTGTCAAGATATTCTTATCCCTAGACGCGAAAAATACGATTTAACCCAAATCGAACAAGTGAGAAAGATGTTTGCTGATTTTAAAGCAGATATTGTAATACATATGGCTGCTGATGTCGGCGGGATCGGCTATAACCGGAACAATCCTGCAACAATTTATTACAATAATATTATGATGAATACCCTGGTTCAAGATGAAGCCTACCGTTCAGGTGTTCAAAAATTTATAGGAATAGGCACCGTTTGTTCTTATCCTAAATTTACTCCTATTCCTTTTTTGGAAGAAGAACTATGGAACGGATATCCCGAAGAAACCAACGCTTACTACGGACTGACAAAAAAAATGATGGGAGAACAGTCAAAAGCTTACCAAACCCAGTACGGATTCAATGCTATTCATCTTCTCATGATTAATTTATATGGTCCTGGCGATAATTTTGACCTTGAGAACTCCCATGTCATTCCAGCCTTAATACGAAAATTTTCACAAGCAATGGATGAAAGTTTAAAAGAAGTGGTTCTCTGGGGAGACGGAAGCCCAACGAGAGAGTTTTTATACGCTGAAGATGCTGCTGAAGGAATTTTATTAGCAAGCGAAAAATATGATTCATCTGTTCCTGTCAATATTGGGGCAGGAATGGAAATATCTATTAAAAATCTGGCAAACATGACAGCTGATTTATTGGGTTATAATGGAAAAATCATATGGGATACAGAAAAACCCAATGGGCAGCCGAGAAGATGCCTCAATGTTTCTAAAGCTGAAGAAAGATTTAATTTTAAAGCTCAAACATCTTTTGAAGAAGGAATGAAAAAAACGATTCAATGGTATGAGGAAAATAAAAAAACGATTCTTGGAAAATAAAATGATTTATCCCGATTTAAAGATAGTTCCAGCTTTTTTAAAATACGATTATGGAATAAAAGAAAGGGGAGAATCCCTTGAAAAAACTTTTTTTGTTCCTGAATTAGAAAAAATATTTGGAAAAGTAACCCCTTTCTGGCTGGAAGAAAACGGGCTGCCTGATAATATCAAAGGACTTCAAGATAAACTGATTGAATTTGTAGAAATAGAAAAACCGGATATCGTGTTTTTTGTATTGATGAAAGATGAAATCACCCAAGAGACCCTCTCAAAATTAAAAACATTGACAACGACGGTCAATTGGTTTTGTGATGACCAGTGGAGATTTGAATCTTTTACAAAAAATATTGCTCCTCTGCTCAGCTATTCCATCACGGTGGACAAACACAGCCTTTCAAAATATAAAGAAATTGGTTATAACAATGTGCTTTTATCTCAATGGGCATCTTTTGTTTATGAAAAAGACTTTTCCCCGGAAAAGACTGAATATCTTTATGATGTTTCTTTTATCGGAGGAAAAAACAATACCCGGGCTTGGTATATAAAAGAACTTGAAAAAAGCGGAATTAAAGTAGAATGTTTTGGAGCAGGATGGAAAAACGGCAGGGTGAGTTTTGAAAAAATGAAAGAAATATTTCAAAGGTCAAAAATTAATTTAAATCTCTCAAACAGCCTGCCCTATGATATCCGCTTTTACCGTTATTTAAAAAAGTTGCCACTGGGATGGAATATTTTCAAACCAATCTGTTTCTTAAAATCAGTTAAAAGAAAATTCTTTTCCAGATTTTTATATTCTCAGAAAAATGCGGAGCAGATTAAAGCAAGAAATTTTGAAATTCCAGGCTGCGGCGGATTTCAGCTTTCTAATTTCGTTCTTGAAATCGAAGATTATTTTGACATCGGAAAAGAAATAGCCGTTTATAGCTCAATCGATGAATTAAAAAAACAGATAAAATACTACCTGGAAAATGAAAACGAAAGAGAAGCGATTAAAAAAAAGGGCTTTCTCAGAGCTGAAAAATATAATTATTATGAAAAATTTAAAGAAATTTTTAAAAAAACAACTAAAAATAAAAATTCTTGTTAAAAGGATAAAAAATGAAGGTTTTATTAATTAGTCATTCCATTGAAGATGAATCTCGATTTGAACACAATAGCAATTGCGCTTATTCTTTAGGGCTAGGTTATTTACATTCAACTCTTGAAAAAAATAACTATGAAGTAAAAACATTGTTTTTAAATAATTATGATTATAAATTTGCTCAAGAAAAAATTTCTTTTGTTTTAAAAGATTTTAAACCAAATTTTGTTGGATTTCAAATATTTTCCATGAATAGAGTTTCATCTTTTAGAGAAATTGAGTTCATTAATAAAGATTATCCTGAAATTAAAATTTTTATTGGGGGGGTTCATTCTTCTATTATGTTTGAACAAATAATCCAAAAATATACTTTTTTAATTGGAGTAATAGGAGAAGGCGAAGTTACTATTATTGAATTATTAAATGCGATAAAAAACAATAAATCAATTGAAAATATTAAGGGGATTGCATATTATAAAAATAGTTCTGTGACAAGAACGACAACAAGAGATTTAATTCATGATTTAGACGAACTGCCTTTTCCAAAACATGAAATTTTCTTTAAAGAAGACCCTTTGAGAACAATAGGGCATATCATTACATCCAGAGGCTGTCCTTTTGATTGTAGCTTTTGTTGTTTAAAAATAATTTCTCAAAGAAAATTAAGGGTTCGAACTATTGAAAATGTACTGGAAGAAATCAAATCGTTAAAGAGAAAATACCCCAGACTTACACATATACAGCTTCATGATGATACTTTTTTAATCGATAATAAAAGAGTAATTGAGTTTTGCAAGTTATTAATTAAAGAAAATTTGGGTATTACATTTGAATGTAGCGCTAGAGTAAAACCCGTATCCGAAGAAATGTTTGATTGGTTACAAAAAGCTGGGTTTACTAAAATTATGTTTGGGCTAGAGTCAGGTTCTGAAAAAATATTAAAATCAATTCATAAACAAATTACACCTAATGATGTAATTGAATTATTTACTATTTTAAAAAAATATAAATTTACTATAACTACTTTTTTAATGTGTGGTTTTCCTAATGAAACAGAAACAGATATTTACAAGACCATTTCTTTAGTTAATCGGATTCAAAAAATAAAATATAATTGGATAGCAGGTATTGGCAAACTTTGGGTTTATCCAGGAACAGAAGTTTATTTATTAATGAAACAATCTGGAAAAATAACAGATGACTACTGGCTTACTAATAAACCTATTCCATATTATACTGTAGATTATGATTTAAAAAAATTGAAAGAGTTTGAAAATAAAATTATGTTTCATGTTTCTATCGAAAAGATTTTAACTTTTCGTGGACTTATCTTTCATTTTATAAAATACCCTTTTAAAATTTTGAATTTTATTATTCAACATCCCTCGATAATACAAAGTATTATAAATAATGGAAATAAGATTATCTCTTTTCCCTTTAAAATAATATTTAATCCGTTGGAAAAAATTTATAAAAAATTAAAAAATAAAAAGAATAGCGGTACCCTATGAAGCATTTTTTTTTTGTAGCAGTTGATAATTTTTATTACAATAATAGGATTTTTGACATTGCAAGCCCATACAATAGAGACAATGCTTGGGATCCTTATTGTCAGTTAAAAAAAAATCTAGAGGGGCTTGGATATAATGTAAATACATATGATTTTTTAAATAATCACAAAAACTATAAATTACTTTTTCTGGACATTCCTAAAAATATAAAATATTATTATCCAAAAAATGAAGTTTTGAAAAGTTACTTAGTTCTTTCTGAAAGTGATTTGATTTTAAAAAAAAATTGGAAAAGAAAAAAACATCATTTTTTTGATAGAGTATTTACATGGAATGATGAATGGGTAGATGGGAAAACATACATAAAATACTTCTGGCCAAATATGATTCCTGAAAATTTTAAATCAAAATTTGCGCCAAAAAATAGATTTTGCACCCTTATTGCCGGGAATAAAACTAATCATGATCCAAGAGAACTTTACAGCAAAAGAATAGAAGCGATCCGCTGGTTTGAAAAGAATCACCCTGAAGATTTTGATTTTTATGGGGTCGGGTGGGAAAAAGGAAGTTATAAATCCTTTTTTGCTTTTTTAAGCCGTTGCCGATTGATTGAAAAAGGAATGACTCTTTTTGAAAAAATTTCTATCTTTCAAAGACTTTTCAGAAAATCTTTTTCCTCCTACAAAGGAAAGGTAAAATCTAAAAAAGAAATGCTTGAAAAATACAAATTTTCAATCTGTTATGAAAATGCTAAAGATATTCCAGGCTATATTACGGAAAAAATTTTTGACTGCTTTCTGGCTGGCTGTGTTCCTGTTTATTGGGGAGCTCCCAATGTGACGGATTTTATTCCGGAAAATTCGTTTATTGATAAAAGAAAATTTAAAACTTATGAAGATCTCTATTTATTTTTAAAAAGTATGGATGAAGATACTTATTTGGAATACCTTAAAAATATTGAATTATTTCTAAACAGTGAAAAAGGAAGACTTTTTTCTGCTGAGAATTTTGTAGAGACAGTTATCAAAGAGATAGAAAGGTAAAATCTTTTTCTAATAGACTTTTTTTAATTAAAAAAAAGAGTTAAATTTTAAATTATAATACTAAATTAGGTATATTTATGTTAACAAAAGTTTTAGTTCATAAAGATTTTTATGAAATAATGATCCCTATAGATGAAGCAAATGAAATAGAAATAATTCGAAACTTTATCGATTATTTGCGTGTTAAAAAAACTGCTTCTCAATCTGTTGCTACTGATGAAGATATCGAGATTCTATCCAAAGAAATCAATCAGTCTTATTGGCAAGAAAATAAAACCAAATTTTTAAAATGAAAATTATTATTGATACGAATCATATTTTTTCTTCTTTTCTAAAAAAAGATTCAATTGTTTTGGATATTATACAAAATGAAAAATCTAAGAATTATTAATGAGAAAGAAATTCCAGTTGAAATTTATAATACAGCTTTTAATTTATGTCAGGATATTGATGAGAATGATACATTATTTATTGCTTGTTCAATGTTTTTAAATGCAAAATTATGGACAAGTGATAAAAAATTAATAACCGGTTTAAATCAAAAAGGTTTTTTTAAACTTATCACAACGGATGAATTAATAAAAAAATGATTTAAAGGATAAAAAATGAAAGTAGTCCTATTAGCCGGCGGCTTTGGAACCCGGATCAGTGAAGAGAGTGATTTAAAACCGAAACCGATGATTGAGATCGGGGGAAAGCCGATTCTCTGGCATATTATGAAACTCTATTCTCATTATGGATTGAACGATTTTATTATCTGTCTTGGATATAAGGCTTATGTCATCAAAGAATATTTTGCCAATTATTTTCTTCATCAGTCTGATGTCACCATTGATCTTCAGAATAATAAAATTGAGGTTCATAAAAATAGTTCTGAGCCATGGAAAGTGACTCTGGTCGATACTGGACTCAACACAATGACAGGCGGCAGAATTAAACGGATTCAAAAATATATCGGCAATGAACCCTTTATGCTGACCTATGGAGATGGGGTTTCAGATGTCAATCTGAAAGATCTTCTTGATTTTCATAAAAAAAACAAGAAAAAAGCAACTTTGACAGCGATTCAGCCGGCTGGACGGTTTGGAATTCTTGACCTTAATGAAAAAGAAGAAGTTTTGAAATTTCAGGAAAAACCCAAAGGAGACGGAGGCTGGATTAATGGCGGTTTTTTTGTCTTGGAACCTTCTATTTTTGATACAATTAAAAATGGAGACTCCACTGTCTGGGAAAGAGAACCGCTTGAAATGCTTGCAAATGAAAATGAATTAATTGCTTATAAACATGAAGGGTTTTGGAAATGTATGGATACCTTACGGGACAAAATCGAACTTGAAAAGATGTGGAACAGCGGACAAGCTGAATGGAAAGTCTGGGAGTAAAGAGTGTTTAAAAATTATTATCAGGGAAAAAAAGTTTTTATCACAGGGCACACCGGTTTTAAAGGCGGATGGCTTTCTTTCTGGCTCAAGCAATTAGGAGCAGAGGTTAAAGGATATGCTTTAGCTCCCTGCACAGAGCCAAATTTTTTTAACGCATTGGGGCTTGAAAAAGAAATCCAGAGTGAAATAGGCAATATTCGGGATGAAGCAAAACTCAAGAAATCGATTGAAGATTTTAAACCTGAAATTATTTTTCATCTGGCAGCTCAACCTTTGGTCAGAAGGTCTTATCTCGAACCCAAGCTTACTTTCGAAACCAATATTATGGGAACGATTAACCTCTTTGAAGCAGTCCGGCAGGTAAAAAGTGTTAAAACAGTGATCAATATTACGAGTGATAAGTGTTATGAGAATAAAGAATGGGTCTATGGGTACCGTGAAAACGATCCTATGGGAGGCTATGACCCCTATAGTTCCAGTAAAGGCTGTGCAGAACTCGTTACAGCTTCATACCGGAATTCTTTTTTTCATCCGGATGACTACGGGAAAAAACACACTGTTGCACTGGCAAGTGTCCGTGCCGGTAATGTCATCGGCGGGGGAGACTGGTCTGAAGACCGTTTGATTCCTGACTGTATCAAGGCTTTTATCAAAAACGAAACGGTTATTATCCGTAGTCCAAATGCCACACGCCCTTGGGAATTAGTTCTGGAACCTCTATCCGGTTATCTCTGGCTGGGAGCTTTGCTGAACGAAGACCCGAAGAAATACAGCGGGGGCTGGAATTTTGGTCCTGCGGATAAAGATATCTGGACAGTTGAACGGGTTGTCAGCAATATTTGTAAAATCTGGAAAACGGGGAAATATGAAATCGTTTTAAATACAGATCTTCATGAAGCAAAACTTTTGAAACTGGATGTGAGTAAAGCACATTTTTATTTAAAATGGCATCCGGTTTATCATGCGGAAAAAGCGATTGAAGAAACAGTAAAGTGGTATCAAAATTATTATGAAGCCCCTTCGAATATAAAAAAATATACTTTAGAGCAATTAAAAAATTATTCTCTGCAGGCAAAAAGCTTAAATTTAATATGGACAGAATAAAAAAGAGGGTGCAAAATGACTGCAATCCGGAAAATAATGAAGCCGAAAAACAGGATTCTTCAAATTGAACTTCCTGATGAAATGGATAATGAAAGCGATTATGAAGTAATTGTCTTAAAAATGGATTCTGTTTCAAAAAAAAAACAGTCAACAAACGACCCTTTTGACTGGGATCCGGAAGACGAAAGTGAAAAAAAAGCATTGGCTATGAATACATTTAACACAATTGAAGAATGGAAAGATAATAAAGAGGATGAAATATGGAAATAAATATTGGAGAAGTCGTTTTAGTTGATATTATTTTTTCAGATTTATCTGAAGTAAAAAAAAGACCCGTTTTAATCATAAAGCAAATCTCTCAAAGTGATTATCTTGGGCTCCCTGTTACTTCTCAAACTGATTTAAAAAATGAATGGGAAATGATCATTAAAAGTGAAAATTTCAAATCTGGAAATCTTCCGGTGGACGCTAAAATTTTATTCAATAAACCGAGTGTTTTTTCCAGAAATTTAATTCATAAATCTTATGGAGAAATAAAACCAGATTTTCTGGATCAAGTTTTAAGACTGTATCATCGTTTCGCTTCAAAAACCTATTTTGAAAGCAAACCTCAAAAAAAGAATTCCTACATTCCTGTATCAGGAAAAGTAATCGATGAACAAGAGCTTTATTGCCAAATTGATGCTTCTCTGGATATGTGGCTGACCAGTGGTCGTTTTAATGATGAGTTTGAAAAAAAACTGGCATCTTTTATTGGAGTGCAATATGCATTGACAACCAATTCAGGCTCATCTGCCAATCTTCTGGCGCTCACTGCCCTCACTTCTCCCAAACTAGGAAAAAAACAGCTTAAACCAGGCGATGAAGTTATTTCAGTCGCGGCGGGATTCCCCACTACTATTACCCCAATTATTCAGAATCATTTAATTCCTGTTTTTGTGGATGTAGAGCTGGGGTCTTACAATATCGATGTCTCTCAGATCGAGGAATCGATTACAGATAAAACCAAAGCGATTATGATTGCCCATACCCTGGGAAATCCTTTTAATATTGACGAGATACTCCGAATTGCTAAAAAATATGACCTCTGGGTAGTAGAAGACAACTGTGATGCGCTTGGTTCAAAATATGATGGAAAATATACAGGTCAATTTGGGCATATTGCGACTTTAAGTTTTTATCCTGCTCACCATATTACGATGGGTGAGGGAGGAGCCTTGTTAACCAATGACGGAACTCTTTATCAGATTATTATGAGTTACCGGGACTGGGGTCGAGACTGCTGGTGTCCTCCCGGAACCGATAATACCTGCAGTAAACGCTTTAATCAGCAGCATGGGAACTTGCCGTTTGGGTATGATCATAAATATGTTTATTCTCATCTTGGATATAACTTAAAGATAGTGGATACTCAGGCGGCAGTGGGATTGGCTCAGCTTGATAAACTTCCAGGATTTATTGAAAAAAGAAAAGAAAATTATAAGATTCTTTATGAAGGCTTAAAAAAACATGAAGATATTTTGATTCTCCCAAAAGCTCTTCCAAAAAGCGATCCTTCCTGGTTTGGTTTTCCTGTTTCAGTTCAGGAAAACTCAAAATTTGATAAAATTAAACTAGTAAAATATCTAGAAGACAATCAAATCGGAACCCGACAGCTTTTTGCCGGTAATATGCTTCGTCAACCTGCTTTTCTCAATGCAGATGTAATGCTGAGAATCCGAACGAGTGAGAAAATGAATTCAAAACAACTCACTGAAAAACATTACCAGATGCTGCCTAATACAGATAAGGTCATGAATACAACTTTCTGGCTCGGAGTCTGGCCGGGATTAAACCAAAATCAACTCGAATATATTGTTGAGAAAACAAAAAATTTTTTTCAGGTAAATAAATGAAAGTTTCTGATTATATCTCAAATTACATAAAAAAACAAGGCATAGATTATGTTTTTGGATATATCGGCGGCGCTATAACCCATCTTGTGGACTCTTTTTATAAAACAGATGGAATTGAATTTATACAGGTTTATCATGAACAAACTGCTTCATTTGCAGTGGAAGGATTTTCAAGGAATTCTGATAAAATCGGTATAGCATTAGCGACCAGCGGACCTGGAGCTACGAATTTAATCACTGGCATTGCAGATGCTTATTTTGATTCTATACCCACTATTTTCATAACAGGACAAGTGAATACTTACGAGTATAAATACACTAAAACAATCCGACAGCAGGGATTTCAAGAAACAGATATTGTATCGATTGTCTCACCCATTACAAAATATGCAAAATTAATTGACCATTCAGAAGATATCGCATATGAGCTTGAAAAAGCCTTTTATTTAGCTAAAGAAGGTCGTCCTGGTCCTATTCTTTTAGATATTCCTATGGATGTTCAAAGAGCAGAAATAGACCCTGATATAATAAAACATTTTTCTCCTGAACCTGTCCAAAAAGACAATAATGAAAAAGAAAAACTTGAATCTATAAAAAAACTGATTTCCCAAAGCCCTAGACCCGTCATTTTAGCAGGCGGAGGAGTTATTTCTTCAAAAGCTGAAAAAGAACTTTTGTCTTTCTCTGAAAAATATCAGATTCCGGTGGTAACTTCTCTTATGGGCAAAGGAAGTTTTCCTGAAGATCACAATTTTTTTGTCGGCTACATAGGAAGCTATGGACATCGATGTGCAAACATGGTACTGGCGAATTCCGATCTGCTGATTGCAGTCGGAACAAGACTGAGTACCCGTCAGACCGGGACCCTTCTTTCAAGTTTTCTCAGGGATGGAAAAATTATTCATGTTGATATTGATAAAAATGAATTAACCCAGCACCGATTGAAAAGAGATATTCAAATTCAAATGGATGCAAAAGATTTTTTTGTTCAGTTAACTCAAAAGCTCAATGAAAATAAAATAGAAATGAATAGAAATTCTTGGTTTGATTATATCAATAAGATTCGAAATGAATTGAGTCATGAAAAGGAAATTGAAAAAAATGTTCATAATCAGCTTCCTTATCAATTACTCTCTTATCTCAATCAATTAAAAAACCCATTTGATATTTATACCGTCGACATTGGACATAATCAGATTATGTCTGTTCAAACTCTTACAATAAAAGAAAATCAGAAGTTTTTTACGAGCGGGGGTATGGCTCCTATGGGATACGCTGTTCCAGTAGCAATTGGAGCAAGCTTTGCATGGAATCATCAAAAAAAGATATTAGCAATTGCGGGAGACGGAGGATTTCATATTTCTATTCAAGCCCTTATGTTGATTTCTCAATATAAATTACCAATTAAAACATTAGTTATCAACAATAAATCATTAGGGATGATTGTCCAATTCCAGGATCTTTACTTTGACAAAAAAGAATACGCCACCACACAAGAAAATGATTATTTAGTACCGGATTTTGAGAAAATTTCTTCTGCATATAATCTGAATTATTATTCTATTGACAAAAAAACAATTCATAATTTAGAATATCTAGATAAAATCTTTAATGAAAAAGCCCCTGCTATTATCGAACTTGTTTTAGATGAAAAAACCACTGTTTCTCCAAAATTGGAAGTCAACAACCCCATTGAAGAAACCAGTCCAAAACTGGATAAAAATCAATTTGAAAGTTTGATGTTTATAAAACCATTAAAAAAAGAAGAAAAATAATGCTGAAAATAGCTCTTTTAGGTGCAACGAGCCATATTGCCAAGGGATTGATTTATTATTTCCATCAAAAACCGGAAAATTATCGCCTTTATTTATTTGCACGAAATCTGGATTCTTTAAACAACTTTATAAACAAAAATCTGAAAAAAACAGAAAATCTAAGTCTTTCTGCTATTGAAAATTTTGATAATACATTTTATGATATTATTATCAATTGCGTAGGAGTGGGCGACCCCGCTAAACTCAAAAAAATAAAAGAAGAGATTTTTTTTATCACAGAACTCTACGACAATAAAATTCTGACTAATCTAAAAAATAATCCTGAAAGCCTTTATATCAATTTCTCCAGCGGTGCGGTCTATGGAAAAGAGTTTGAAAAAAGTGTTCAGTCCGAATCTTCTCTCTCGATTCAAGTCAATCAGATTGAAGAATCTGATTATTACACCATTGCCAAGCTCAACTCAGAAGCGAAACACAGGGCTTTAAAAAATTATTCTATTATTGATCTGAGAGTCTTCTCTTATTTCAGCCGGTTTATTGATTTAGATTCAAAGTTTTTCATGACTGATGTTGTAAATGCTCTTATAAACAAAACAGTTCTTGAAACAAATGATAGAGATATGATCCGGGATTTTGTTTCCCCTGAAGACCTTTTTTTATTGGTTGAAAAATGCTTGCAATCCCGTCATAATGCTGTTTATGATGTTTACAGCTTAGAACCTGTGAGTAAATTTAAAATTCTTGATTTTTTCAAAGAAAAATACAAATTAAACTATATTTTTAAAAATAATCTTAATTTAATCTCTGCTACAGGGAAGAAAAACATTTATTATTCCAACAATAAAACGGCAGAAAGAATTGGTTATTTACCAAGACAAACTTCACTAGAAAGTTTAGAAGAAGAAATAAATTTTTTTTAAGGAATCATAAATAAATACACATAATAAAAAAAATTTTTTTTTGACTATTTTTTCAACGGGTGCCGGTGTGTTTATTTCGATGGCAGTCGGATTTCTTTCAGCTCCTATTAGTTTAAACTATTGGAAAGAAGAAAAATTTGCGATTCTTTCAATTATTATTTCACTCATTACTTATTTGTCTGTTTCTAGTCTAGGACTGAATAGTGCAGCAGCAACTTTGATTGCCAAAAACAAAGATTTTGAAGACAAGATAAAAATATTAAAAAAATCATTTCATTTTTTAATTATTCTGGTAATTCTATTTATAATAACTCTATTTTTTATTCAAAAAAATACTTCCAACTGGATTTTCATTTTCGGAAAAATATCCCCTGATTTAGTCGGTGAAGTTTCTTATGCTACATTTCTGATGGCTTTTTTCTTTTTTATTAATCTTCCTTTTTCTTTAATCAGTTCGGCTTTATTCGGTTTTCAAAAAGTTTATATTGATAAAGCTTTTAATACATTTTCAGCCATTCTCAATTTTATAATTCTTTTACTTATTGTTTATTTAAAAGAATCTTTGATATTTTTTTCACTTTTAAGTGGATTGAGTAATCTATTAATTTCAATGATAAGATCTTTTTATTTTTATTTTTTTATTTATAAAAAAGAAAGTAACTTTATTCATAATAAAATAAACTATTCTAAAAATCCTGAAACTTCTTTATCCTACATTGTTAAAACAGGTCTGAAAATGTTTTCAATTAATCTTGCTGCTATGGTGATTTGGAACACAGACAATATTGTTATTGCACATTTCATAGATATTAAAAAAGTTACCCCTTATTCCTTAACCTATAAATTTTATAATTTAATTTTTACTTTGTTGATTATTATTAATACTGCAATTAATCCTATCATTGGAAAAGAAATTGCAAATAAAAATTGGGAATGGCTCGATAAAGTTTTTAATCATTTTTTGGTGATTGTAGCTTTTTTTGGAGGACTAACATGGCTTGGAGGGATTTTATTTGCAAAAGATTTTATTTATTTATGGATTGGTAATCAAGGATATGCCGGGCTAATGGTCTGTTTTTTTCTTGGAGGGTACTCTTATTTAATGATTGTTATCAATTTAAACAGTATGCTTCTGACATCTATGAATTATTTGAATAATATTCCAATTATTAGCTGGGCAGAATCTTTATTAAATATTGGACTTTCTATTTTTTTACTGCGTTTTTTTCATTTAGGAGGAGTTGCAATGGGAACTTTTTTAGGTTCTCTTTTAACCACTGCATGGCTTTTCCCATTATTAATTCAAAAAAAAATGAAAAATAAAATAAATTGTAATTTTTCTTTTATTTTTAAACACTTTCTTATTCTGATCCTTCCTTTACTTTTTTTGAGTTTATGGATACAACTATCTGTCAATTTTCTTTATTTAAGAATTGTTTTTGGGGCAATCATTATCCTGATTTATCTTATTTTTTCTTATAAAATTATTCCTAAAGAAACAAAATATTTTTTAATTGAAAATATTATACTTATTTTAAATAAATTAAACTTAAAAAAAATATCTATTTTCTTTGAGAAAATAAAAAAATAACCTTTTAGAAATTTTAAAAGAAAAAATTATATTTAATTTATAAGAAATAAAAATGGGGGAATAATGAATCTGACAATACATTTACCGGATAGCTTAAAACTTTTTTTCAATCATCAAAATATGGAGAAAGAGATCAAGAAATCGATTGCAATAATGTTGTATCTGCAGGAAAAGATTTCTCTTTCAAAAGCCGCTGAATTGTCAGAAATAGATATTTACAGTTTTATTTACGAATGTAAAATAAATCAAATACCAGTCATCGATTATAGCGAAGAAGAAATTAATGAAGAATTAGTTGAAATTAGAAAGAGATTAAAGTGATTTTAATTGCCGATTCTTCCCCTTTAATTGCTTTAGCAGTATGCGATGGGTTATTTATTTTAGAAGAGCTTTATAGTGAGATAATTATTCCTGAAGCTGTTTATCAAGAAATTACATATAAGGAAAAAAAATATTCTGAATTATTTATTCATCTTTTTAAAGATAAAGTAGTTCATGCTCATTCTCTTTTTATAAACGATTATTCCTTAGGAAAGGGAGAACTTGAAGCTATTTTATTATATAAAGAATTGAAAGCAGATTTATTATTAATAGATGATAAAAGAGCCAGAAAAATAGCACATCTTAATGAAATAAAAACAATTGGGTCTTTAGGTCTTTTATTTGAAGCTAAAGAAAAGAAGATTATTACCAGTTTATATCCATTTGTATTAAAAATTTACAAATCTGATATATTTATTTCAAAAAAATTATGCAATTATATTTTGCTGCAATCTGGTGAAACATTGTTCGATTAAAAATACAAAAAAGGTCTTTTATGAATATTGAAAAAAATCCTCTCGTTTCAGTCTGTGTTCCTACCTACAATACGGGAAAATATATTGAAAAAACTCTGAGAAGCATTATGAACCAGACTTACCAGAATATTGAGATTATTGTGGGAGATAACGCTTCCACAGATGATACTGAGAATAGAGTAAAAGATTTAATGAAAAAAGACCAAAGAATTGTCTATTATCAAAATAAAACTAATATCGGCGGCATTGCAAATTTTAACAAACTGGTTGCTCACGCAAGATCAGAATTTGTTACGATCTACCACTCCGATGATCTCTATGAACCAAGTATGATAGAAAAAGAATTATTCGTATTAGCAAACAACAAAAATATTGCCGGGGTATTTTCAAAACTCCGCCGTTTTTCAGATACAGCAAAAGAACTCCCAAAAGTGGATTATTCGTTTCTTAAAAATTTAACTAAAAAAGAAAATTTTTTCTTTGGAAACCTTGAAACTATTTTTCCTCTTTTGCTCAATCATAACAGCTTTCTTCCCTGTCCCAGTTTTATGGGAAAAAAATCTATCTACCAAAAATTGGGAGGATTTCGTGAAAAATACAAACAGGCAACTGATTTGGATTTCTGGCTTACTCTTTTAAAAGCAGGATATGATTTGGCAATGATTGATGACACGCTTTTAAACTATCGCATTCATGATGATCAAGATTCTTTTAAATATCGCTCTCCTGATCGGGAAAATATTCAGCTTTATTTTCAATTGATGGACGATTTTATGAATGAAAATCATCTTAAGATTGATAAAAAAAGGTTAAAAATATATCATGCTCAAAAATCAATGGATTTGCTTGAAATCGCATACAATTATTCGAGAAAAAAAAATAAAATCAAGATGTTGGAATGGATTTCTCTTTCTAGAAAAGTATATTTATTTCCTTTCTTTTTTTATGAGGGAATGGTTCAGCGATTTCCAGCCTTAGTTCAAAAAGATAAGTTTTGGGTTAAGCCTTTTTATTATGGTGGAATTTTAATAAAAAAAATAATTTCAATATTTTTTAAATTGATTTTAAAAAAATAGGGGTATTTTAAAAATATGAACTATGATACAATCCATATTACCGCTGGAGTAGGCGGAGAATTAGAAATGGTTCGGCGGATAGAATCTGTTTTCCAAAAAGAGAACATTCAATCAAAAATCATTTGTATAAAACCAAATAAAACTTATGAATCGATCGAATTAAAAACTTTTTTTGATGAGGAATGGGTCACTTTTTCAAAATTAAAAAAATTAAAAAAATTAACCCAAAATACAGAAATTATTTTTTATCATTATATTAGTAATTTTTCAGCTCTTTTGATTTTATTTTATCTTAAATTTTTTTGTAAAAAAAAAATTACTGGAATTTTTCACAGTAATTTAGACGGACCAGGTTTATTTTTAAAAAAAATACTTTATCTTATTCGAAAATGGATTGTTTTTCATTTTACTTTATGGGTAGCTGATTATATTGTTTTTGTAAGCAAAAGTCAGAAAAAAAGTTTTAAACGACTTTCATTATTTAAAAAAACAATGAAAAAAAAAATAAAAATTTTTTATAATTTTATTTCTGATGAAATCATTTTAAAAAAAGTTTCCAAATCATTTGATTTTCTTAATTTAATATTCGTGGGTCGATTCTCCTTTTTTAAAGGATTTAAAGATTATTTAAAAGTATCCAATAAAGTTGTTTTGAAAAATCCAAATATTAATTTTTATGCAGTTGGACAAGGTAAATATTATAAGAAAAACCTTTTCCCAAAAACAAATTTTTTCCCAATCGGACAAATCCCTTCAAATACAATTTATCAATACTACGACCAATGCAACATATTCTTTTTTCCATCTTATACAGAGAGTTTTGGATTAGTTGTTCTTGAAGCAATGTCACGAGGACTTGTCATTCTCGCTTCAGATATTCCTGCTTTAAGAGAAATTGTAATTGAAAAACAAAATGGTTTTTTTTTCCCTCCAGGAAACATATCTAAAATGAATGAATTAATCGATTATTGTTTTACTCATCCTGATGAAATGCAGCGTATCAGTCAAAATAATATAAATGATGTTAAAAAATTTTCAGAACAAAAAAATGGAAAAAGATATACAGAGCTTTATTTATCCATAAAAAAAGAATTGGATGATAAAAAAATCTTTAAAATAGGCTTTGATGCATTCCCTTTATCAGTTCAAAACAATACTGGAATTGGCTATTATGTTTTAAATCTTTTAAAGGGAATAAGCAAAGTCGACAAAAAAAACCAATATTTTCTCTATACACCCAATGTTTTACACAAAGAAAGAGCAGAAATAATTGAACAAAACACAAATTTTAAAATCAAAAAAGTCCAAGGTTGGTTTCAAAATTTCAGAAGATTGTGGATTCAAAGCGGCCCCCTTCTCAAGCAAATCAAAAAAGATAAGATCGATCTTTTTATCAGCGGCTCAGATTTTATTCCTTTGTTTTTGTCTTCGAAGATTAATACTGGAATTATTATTCATGATCTTGTTTTTAAATTTTATCCTGAAATTTTTCCAATTAAAGATCAATTATTTTTTAAATCATTATTTAAATTTTGTCTTAAAAAAACAAAAAATATTTTTACAATTTCAAAAGATGCTGAAAATGATATAAAAAAATATTATCATATTAAAGACAAACAAGTATTTGTTATCCCTTCCGGTATTGAAATTGACCACTATATTCCTAAAGAACCGCTTAAAAAAACCAATACGATTCTCTTTGTCGGGACCAATCAACCGAGAAAAAACCTCATCGGCGTTTTAAAAGCATTTGCTCTTATCGCTGATAAGACAGACGAGAATCTTATTATCGTAGGCGCTGCGGGATGGAAAAACACTCATATTTTTGAGTTTATGAAAACACTCCCTCTGCCCATCCACCAGAGAATTGATTTCAAAGGATATATTCAAAATCATGATTTAATTCGACTTTATCAGGAAGCTAAACTTTTTACAGCACCCTCTTTTCATGAAGGGTTTGGATTGATTATTTTGGAAGCAATGGCGGCAGGATCTCCGGTTTTAACTTCTCCGAGAGGAGCAATTCCTGAATATTTTAAAGATGCGGTTGTCTTTTGCGATCCTGAAAGACATGAAGACATTGCGGAAAAAATGCTTTCTATCTTACAAAATGAAGAAGTTCAAAAAGATTTAGTATTGCATGGAAATCGTTTGGTTCAAAACTTTACGCTTGAAAATATGGCAAGAGGCTATGTAGAGGCATTTGAGAAATTGAAAAATCCATAGACTTAATGCCAGAGGGATTCAAAATTAAAATCAATTTGACATGATTCTATCTTAAACTGAAAAATACCGGTTTTGGTCTCCAAAACTTTTTGATACTGTTGATTGATCCATTCATAAACTTCCACTTTCTCCTTATCAGGATCAACGAGACCGTAATACTTGACTCCCGCCGCCTGATAAAGCTCAAACTTCAAATTCCGGTCTTTAAAAGCGGTCGAAGGGGAGAGAATTTTAAAAATAAGCGCTGGGGTTTTGATCAGAAATTTTTCACCGATTTCTTTTCCGCAAACAATTAGATTATCAGGGCAAACTACTGTTTCCTCATCCATTTTCCAATCAACAGCGCTCAGCACTTTGCATTTTTGACATTGCTGCAATAAGTTTTTAAATTGAAAAACAATATTTTGAGAAATAATCTGATGACGGATAACAGGCGCAGGACTCATAGCATAGGGCACCCCGAAAATAAGCTCCCACTTCCCCTCCCATAAAAGATAATCATTGTAAGTATAGTGAGGCAGATATTCTTGTTTGATCGCATTCATTACGACTCCCAGATTGCTTGAAATTGAAACGATACAAGACAGCTTTCAATAGTAAAATCAAAACTGCCGTTTCTGGTTTCCAATTTCTTTTCATACTTTTGATTGATCCATTCATAAACTTCAATTTTTTCCTTTTCAGGATCAACGATGCAGTAATACTTGACTCCCGCCGCCTGATAAAGCTCAAACTTCAAATTCCGGTCTTTAAAAGCGGTCGAAGGGGAGAGAATTTCAAAAATAAGCGCTGGGGTTTTGATCAGAAATTTTTCACCGATTTCTTTTCCGCAAACAATTAGATTATCAGGGCAAACTATTGTATCTTCATCGATTTTCCAGTCAAAGGCAAAGAGAGTTTGGCATTTTGGACATAAAATCAATTTCTGAGAAAAGAGTTGATAAATTTTACCGCTGACGACCTGATGTTTTCTTGAAGGCGAAGGGCTCATCGCATAAGGAACCCCGAAAACAAGCTCCCATTTTCCCTCCCATAGAAGGTAGTCATCATAAGTATAATGGGGTAAATATTCTTGTTTGATCGCATTCATTACAACTCCCAAATAGTTTTAAACTCGAATAGAACTGAACAATTTTCTATCTCAAACCAAAAATCTTCATTTTGTGTTTCAAACTTATTTTGATACTGTTTTTCTGATAACTGGTAAATTTCTACTTTTTCCTTTTCGGGATCGACCAAACAGTAATACTTGACTCCTGCCGCCTGATAAAGTTCAAACTTGAGGTTCCTGTCTTTGAAAGCTGTAGAAGGGGAGAGGATTTCAAAGATAATTGCAGGTGTTTTTTCAAGATACTGTCCTTCTTTTTTCTCTCCGCAGACAACAAGAAGATCGGGCTGAACCACTGTTTCTTCATCAATTTTCCAGTCAATCGGAAGAAAAACACTGCATAAACGACATTTTTTCAACCTTTCTTCCAGTTCAAAAAGTATTTTTTTCTGTACCCACTGGTGTTTTTTATTTGGCGCAGGACTCATAGCATAGGGCACTCCGTAAATGAGTTCCCATTTTCCTTCCCATAAAAGGTAATCGTTGTAAGTGTAATGAGGAAGGTATTCTTGTTTGATCGCAATCATTTTTTATCCAAAAAATATTTTTAATAAATAATAATGAAATTTAAAAGCTTAAGCAAGAATTAACGCCTGTTTCTTTAGAAAGTAAAAAATATTTTAAAAAAGTTAAACTTTTGTTTCAAATTAAATTTTATTGATATTATATTTTAGAAATTCTGATTTAATAACTAAAGGGGAGTACTTATGAGCAGTAATATGGATTGGCTTTCAAAAGTTGAAAGCATGGTTTCAAATGTGTATAAAAATGATATGTTTAATTATCTCAAAGCTGTGATTTACAATACAGACAACAAAGATTTAATTGAGAAGAAAGAAAAAGCTTTTAATGCTCTTTTTATTGGCATTGAAGCAATGAATCAGAACAATTACGATAAAGCGATTAATCTGGTTCAAAATTCGATCGACATTTTTAAAGAAACCCAAGATCAGCTTCGGCAGTCTTTTTCAGAATTTTTTATGGGTCAAATTTATCAGACTAAAGAAGAATTTGAAAAAGCAAAAGAATATTATAAAAGATCTTATCAGTATCTCAAAGAACAAAAAAACAACTTTGCCCTAACAATAGAAGAAAAACTGAAGGAGCTTGAAAAGTAAGCTCAATTGTTTTATTTGAGGATTTTTTTCATTCTTTTAAAAACCCTTTAAGCCTGACTCGTCCAGTTTGGGAAATCCCGATTGGACGATTTTCTATTTTAGAACGCGTAGAGCTTTTATTTTCTCATCCGGTGTCTTTTGTCTCGCGTTTTCATACCGAACCTCAATCCGGCTGGTTTTTAAACGGATCTTATATTTGGGAAACAAATCTTCTTCCTGAGAAAGAAGAAGCTTGGTTTATAGGAGATGTGCCTGTTGTTTTTTTTGAGGAAGGACTTTCTCAAAGAGATTTTACAGACAAAAACCAATTAGCAAAGATTCTTCTTAAAAAGAAAAACAAACAAATTCAAGGAATTTATTTAAAATATATTTTTGATTATATCCGATATCAAAATCAGTTTTTATTAAAAGATTTAAAAAATCAAAAACAAAGTGATCACAATTTTTCTCAAAATATTGTTATTGGGGATAAAAATAAAATAGCCATTCACCCTCAGGCAAAAGTATGGCCGGGATCCGTTTTTGATACCCGCGAGGGAGAGATTTTTATTGACAGCGACGCCGAAATTATCCCTCCATCTTTGATTCAGGGACCTTGCTATATTGGGAAAAAAGTTTTGATTGATGCGGCGAAAATACGCCCCAATAACAGTTTTTTTGAAGGCTGTAAAATATCCGGGGAAGTGGCTGACTCTATTTTTCTTGAATATGTCAACAAACACCATGACGGTTTTATAGGACACAGCCTGATAGGAAGCTTTGTCAATTTTGGAGCAATGTCCACCAACAGCGATCTTAAAAATAATTATTCCAACATTCAAGTCTTTTTAAACGGAGAATGGATTGATTCAGGAGAAATTAAAATAGGTATTTTTTCAGGTGACCATTCTAAATTCGGAATTGGGTCTCTTATGAACAGCGGCAGCATTTTCGGCACAGGCTGTAATCTTTTTTCAAACCAGGGGCTTTTTCCAAAATTTGTGCCATCTTTCAGCTGGGGCAATGGGATTGATTTTAAAAAATATGTTTGGAACGATTTTTTAGAAAATACAAAAAAAATTTTAAAAAGAAGAAAAAAAGAATTGAGTCATGAAATGATTCTAAGATTAAAACAAATTTATGACAATATTGAGGTTGAAAAGAATGAAACAGGTTTTTAAAGTCTTTGTTCTGATTTTTTTATTAAACGGAGTTATCAGTTGTAAAAAACTGATTTTAAATGAATTTTGGTATTTATCGGGAGATGATATAGAACTTTATATTAATCTTGAAAAAAAGGAATTAAAATTAACTGAGAAAAAAAAGCTTGTTTTTGAAGCTGAGATTAAAGAATATGAAAACCCGGAAGAAAACAAAATCAGGGTCAGCTGCGTCATAAAAAAAATAGGTCAAAAACAAGAATACAGAGTTAAATATGAAGGTCTTAAAGACTTTGTTCTTTGGTTTGAACTCAAGAACGATTCACTTAAAATGATTTTCAATAAATTTTATCATAAGCCTTATTATTTTAGAAAAACAAAAAACAGCTTTGACCTTCCTCATCGTTTTTTAAGTTTTTATGAACTTGAAAGCTTTAAAAATTCTTTTAAAGACGCAAAAAAAAATTATAACCTTGTTTTTTTAATGAACAAAATTTCTAAAATGAGTGATGAAGAAGTGCAAAAAGAAGAAAAAAGACCCTACCGGAACTGGATGAAAGAAAAATATGGAATAAAAAACAGTGTCAATCAAACGATGACTGATTATCTTTTTGATATGGACCCTTCCAGCTGCTGGATTACGGAAGACTATTGGGGTACAGAGTTTGAATTTTTTATCAAAGATTCTTACGGCAAGGATTTGAAAAACGCTTCAAAAATTATTGGCATTTATTTTAACACAGGAAACTTAGATCAAAAAAACAACTATTATCAATATCACAGGGCAAAAAAGATTAAAATTTCTTTTTCAGCAGATTATGACGGCAGCCTTGGAACATCAAAAGCAAATTATAACTATATTAACTATTCTTTAGAACTGCCCGATACTATTGAAGAGAAAATGCTGGTTTTTTTAAAACCGGTTAAAGCTGTTTCCGTCAGGCTGGAATTTGAAGATTTTTATATGGGGACCCAGGATGCGTTTGCTCTTTATGATTTTGCTCTTTACCTCGACAATTAATCTTTTTGCAGAAAAACAAGAATTAGAACCTTATTTTAAAGATTTTTACTTAACTCAAGATATTGAGGATGTTAAAAAAATTCTTTTGAAATACCAGACTGAATTTTCAGAAGTAAAAAAAGATTTTAAAATGGATCTTCCTTTATTTGAATATTTAAAGCCAGTAGCAAATGACTATCATTGGAATATGGATGAGAAAAATCAAAGAATTTATTTAGATCAAGTTTTCTTTATTGATTTTAAAAACATTACTCTTCAAAAAAAAAGCTATGATTTCTATTATGAAGATGGTGTGTATTATACTGTTTTTAAAGATATTTTTAGTCTTGAGGTCAAAAACCCCAGCAGAATCAATTCTAAACTCAAAAATTTAAAACTGAAATTTTTTAATAACAAGCTTTATACAATTGAATATACTGTTTTTTTAAAGAAATATGAGATCAGTCGTTTTCAGGAAAACTATAAAAAACTATTTAATGTCTCCCTGAATCAGAAAAAAAATCATTTCAGGACAGAAAAAGGAAATTATTTTATTGATATTGATTTAGTTCGTGAAAAAATTCATTTTCTATTGCTGAGTCGAAATTTATATCAGGATATCGAAAACTCTATTGACGAAAAAATATACGAGATTATTGCTTTCTTATTTCAAGAAGTCGAAGATAAACTCAATCGCACCGTTCATTTAAAACAGCTCCTTCTCCAAGAGAGAAAAAATATATTAAATGAAAAAATCAAAGAAATTTATGAAGAAGTGGATGAACTTTAAAAAAAAATCAAATAAATTATTAATCTGAAAAATCTTTGTTAATTTTATATTCAAGAATTTTAAAAAGAGGGCGGGAAAATGACAGGCCGTTTTCAGACGGAAGAAAATACCGAAATCTATTACTATATTGAGGGGGAAGGATATCCACTTCTTTTTATTCACGGACTGGGAGGAAGTCTCAATAACTGGAATGAGTCCTATCTTTATTTTTTAAAAAAAGGCTTTCAGGTAATTGGAATTGACCTTCCTGGTTATGGTAAAAGCTCGAAACATGAAGATTTTGAATATACGATTAGTCATTATGCAAAAATAGTCAAAGAGTTTCTCCATTTTTTAAAATTAAAATGTCCCCCTATTTTAGTTGGCAATTCTATGGGAGGTCAAATCAGTTCTTATTTTGCGGCAAAATACAAATCTCGGCTGAAAGCTCTTATTCTGGTTGACAGCTCAGGACTGAATGAAATGAATCTTTTTCAGGAAGTCTTAATCCATTTTACCTTTGAAAAAAATAATATTGCACAGATTTTAAAATATATGATTGATATTTTTTCTTTCAATATATTTAATAATCCTAAACATCCTAACGCTCAAACCTTTATTGAAGAACAGAAAGAAATGTCAAAAGAAGAACACTATCACGGATACTGTTATGCGCTCAACCAATCTACCAAAGCTATGATGAATGCAGGTCTTAAAGATCTGTTAAGCGAAATCCAGGTTCCTGTTATGATTATCTGGGGAAAAAATGACCGTCTTATCCCTTCTTTTTATTCTGAAAAATTTTTAGAGGCTATTCCTGGTTCCTCTTTGAAATTAATTCAAAACTGCGGACATGTCCCTCAACTTGAAAAGCCCGAAGAATTTAATCTCTATCTCGAACAATTTTTAAATTCAATTTTATCTGCTGAAGAAAAAACTTTTTTTTCAAAACAAAATAAATTTAAAAATTTGATTACTAAAATCTTTAAAAAAGGGAAAACATGCTAAGAATTGGACAAGGAATCGATTTTCATAGATTCGGCAAAGAAGGAAGGGATTTGGTTTTAGGGGGAATCTTCATTCCTTTTGAAAAAAAAATAATCGCTCATTCCGACGGAGATATTATTCTTCATGCCCTTATGGATGCTTTTTTAGGAGCCATGGGCTTGGACGACATCGGATGTCTTTTTCCGGACAACGATTCTCAATATGAAAATATTTCAAGTATTCAATTGATGGAAAAAGTTTTAGATATGCTTAAAAAAAACCAGTTTGAAATTAACAATATCGATATCACTTTTTTATCAGAAAAACCCAAAATTGCTTCTTTTCGTGATAAAATAAAGGAAAGCCTTTCTTTTATCCTCAATATTCCTAAAAATAAAATTGGATTAAAAGCAACGACTACTGAAAAAATGGGCTTTATCGGAAGAGAAGAAGGGTTTGGATGCAGTGCCGTTGTTTTAATCATTCAAAAAGAAAAAGAAACTTTATCCAAAAAAAAACTTTTTGTTGAAAAAGAAATACCCGACGCAGAAGAAATCACTGTTTATACTGACGGAGCGTGCCTTGGAAACCCTGGTCCTGGGGGCTGGGGCGTAGTGATTAATGGCTTTTCCAATCAAGAAATCCTGCTTTCCGGAGGAGAAAAACAAACTACAAACAACCGTATGGAAATAAAAGCGGTGATTCAAGCTCTTGAATACCTTCAACAAAAAAATATTGCTCAGCCGATTCAACTTTATACAGACAGTCAATATGTAAAAAAAGGCATCAGCGAGTGGGTTAAAAAGTGGAAAAAAAACGGATGGATCAACTCACAGGGAAAGCCTGTTTTAAACCGGGATTTATGGGAAATCCTTTCTAATCTTGACCATTTGTTTCAGATTAACTATCACTGGCTGAAAGGACATAACGGACACCCGGAAAATGAAAAATGTGATGAAATTGCTAGAAAGGAAGCTGAAAAGTTTTTAAAACCCATTCAAGAAGAAGAACTTTTTAAAAGTGAATTGGTTTAAACTGAAATAATTTGATACGATAACTTTTTTAACTATATTTGTATTTATAAAAAAAACGAGGATAGATGTATGGCAGGGAAAATCAAACAAACCATTGATTTGATTATTAAAGAAAAGTCCATGGGCGATGAAACAATTGCAAGGCTGACACGGGCAAAATTAATTATGATGGGAATAAACCCACATAAATATGATATTCAATCACAAGACGATCCAATGATAATTACTAAGCTGCTTCAGGCTGCAAAAGATTTTGGATTGTCGATTAAATAAAAAACAGAGGTAAAACAATGAATGTAATAACAGCCTATTCAGAAAAAACTTCCTATGAAGAATGTGTCAAAGAAATTAAAGAACAATTTGGATCCGTGATTCCAAAACTTATTTTATTTTTTGCTTCCAGTCATATCAACCCTTATTTTATATCCGATGAAATTCAAAACGCTTTTCCTAAAACACCGACTTTCGGTTGCACAACTGCAGGTGAACTTATCAGCGGGAAAATGCTTAAAAACTCTCTTGTAGCAATGGCATTTACCGAAAATGTCATTGAAGATTTTAAAGCCGTGGTTATCACCAATCTTCCAAAAACTACTTCAAAAAATTATCAGCAGGCGGGAGATATTTTTGAAAAACACTTTGGAAAAAAATTTTCTGAGATGGATTTAAAAAAATATGTTGGAATCGTCTTAGCCGATGGACTTTCAAAAAGCGAAGAAAAGATGATGGAAGAAATCGGAATGCTTTCTAATGTCCTTTTTATCGGAGGTTCTGCGGGGGATGATCTTAAATTTGAAAATACCTATGTGTATGGAGTAGGAAAAGCTTATACCAATGCCGCAATCCTGATTCTTTTAAAACCCGCAGCAGGGTTTGATATTATTAAAACTCAAAGCTTTCGGGAAACTGGAAAAATCTTAACTGCTACTTCTGTGGATGAAAAAAACAGAACTGTGATTGATTTTGACGGTAAACCAGCCGCAGAAGCTTATGCCGAAGTTTTTGGAGCATCTGAAGAAACCGCTTCCCAGCTTTTCATGACCAATCCTTTGGGTCTTATGGTGGATGATGAACCTTATGTCAGAAGCCCTCAGCAGATTCAAGATAAAAATATGGTTTTTTACTGCAATATTAAAGAAGGAATGGAACTGTCTATCCTTGAATCAGGAGATATTATTCACGACACCCAGAATGCGCTTGACGATAAAATCAACGAGATGGGAGAGATTGCAGCCTTGATTAATTTCAACTGTATTCTTCGTACTTTAGAGCTCGACAATAAAAATCTTTCAGGAGAATATGGTCAAATTTTTTCCGGCATTCCAACGATCGGGTTCAGCACCTATGGAGAGCAATATATCGGCCACATCAATCAGACAGCTACTATCCTGGCATTTAAAGCAAAACAAGATTAAAATCGAACAGCGGCTTAAAAACCGCTGTTTTTCTCTAAATCAATTACCCTCTATACCCAGTGCCGGGAATTCTTTTTAGAAATTTTTGACAGAGAAAAGTCTCCTGAACAAAACGATCTTTTTTCTCAATTATTTTAAAAAAATCTTCTTTTGACTTCACTTTCAAATAATCGTCTTTCATATTCTGAAAACACATCATTGAGCCGAAAAGCCCCTGCCCTGCTGGATGGTAATCAGAATAAAGACAATTGAAGCAGCATTTAATCCATGTTTTATCATCCAGTTTTTTCTGAATCAATAAAAATTCATCTTCAAAAAATCCTGAATTCCCAAGGCTGCATATTTCCTGATCAGCATATTTTAACGAAAGTTTTAAAATTTCATGCGTAAGCCCGCCGGAAGGAGACTTCTGCCCTAATTCAATCAGAGCGTACAATATACCTGAAACTTCTTCTCCTGACACGATAACAGGGAGATGAAAAGCAATTTCAAGCTTACAGTCAATCAAAATCTCTTTAGAAAGATTAAAAGGAAGGGATTCTTGATTTTTGATATTTTGAATAGAAAGACAATCAAAATCTTCCCCTGAAAAATCAAACCCTCTTATTTTTGTTTTGAGAAGGGTCCCGTTATTTTCAAAAACAATTTGTTCTCTTCCCCTTTTATCTGAGTAAAAAGCGTTTAGAAAAACAATGCTATTCAACTGAATAATTGAGTCCTATTTCTTTTTTATCGCTGGTTCTTAAAAATGTCTTATTGATTTCTAATTCAAAGAAAGACAACCCTTTTTTTAAGTTGAGTTTAATTGCTATCATTTCATAAGAATCAACCAGAATTTCTTTTTTGAAATTTTCTCCCGTGATCGTAATTTTAAGAGGAAAAAGGCTTCCAGGCATTCGATCCGGATAAATTTGAATTGTTTTCACACCATCATTTTTTTCATAAAAAGCAATCACACTTTCTTTCCCTTCTACATTTCCATCATCCATTCGGTTCATATAAATCACTTTTTGTCCATCAAACATAAGCGCAAAATCAAAATCTTTTATTGCCTGAAGTTCGACGAAAACATCTCTGCCTTGAGCCGGTTCAGCTATCTTTAAATGCTGGATGAGTTGAATAATTTGGGTTTTATCCTTTGGATTGGTTTTTAAAATATTTAAAATATTCTGGAGAGCATTTCCAATCTGTTCTAATACACCCAATCGTTCAAAACGGGTTTGAAAAAATGGGTCTTCCGGCGCAACAAAATTATAGCATACACCTAATAAACGCCAGTCTTCGCTTCGATCAATCTCTTTAGGGACAAATTCTTCTTCTCCGTCTATATAAACCCAGTTCACCCCTTTTTGAAAAACAACCGGAAGAATTTTTCTCCCAAAACCCCGGTTTAAATTAATTTCTTTTTTTACACCATTTTTATCAATTAATGCTTTTTGATTTTTAATCTGTTTTGGATAATGATCCAGAAACTCTATTTGTTTTTCATCTTGATCTTTCTCCGAATAATAGACCAATAGACTTTTATCTCCATAACTCCAACCATCTCCATAGCGCCCTACATAAAAAAAAGGACTGGTCAGAAACATATTTTTAAGATCAAGATTTTTATTTTCAACCATTTTTTTCAGATATTCAAAGGCTTTTTCTGCTTTATTTGATGATTCCAAAGCTTTTCGAATTTTATAATAAGCAGTTTTTTGATTGGGGTGTTCAATTAAAAATTGATAAGCTTCTTCAATATTATCAGGAACTTCCTGTTTTTGAACCGTTTCTTTCTTTTCAGAGCAAAAAGTTAAAAAAATTAAAAAAAAATAAAACAGCTTTTTCATTTACCGCTCCTGATAGTTTTTTTCGATCCAATTTCTATATTCACCGCTTTGGATATTTTGAATCCATTCATTATGGCTCAAATACCATTCGATCGTCAAATCTAAGCCTTGATTAAAATCAACCGACTGATTCCAACCCAGCTCTTTTTTGAGCTTGTCGCAATTGATCGCATAGCGGCGGTCATGACCGGGTCTGTCTTTGACATAAGTGATCAGTTTTTTATAATATCCGGATTCTTTCTTCATCCGTTTTTCCATTTTTTCACAGAGTGTGTGAACCAGCTTTATATTTTCCCACTCGTTTTCTCCGCCGATATTGTAAGTCTCGCCTGTTTTTCCTTTTTTCACAATTTCCCAAACCGCAGAGTTATGATCCTCAACAAAAAGCCAATCCCTTATATTTTTGCCATCCCCGTAAACAGGCAGGTTTTTCTCGTTTAAAATATTTAAAATCATCACAGGAATCAGTTTTTCAGGAAACTGATAGGGTCCGTAGTTATTGGAACAATTAGACATGGTAACAGGAAGACCATAAGTATGGTGATAAGCATTGACCAGATGATCGGAAGAAGCTTTTGAGGCAGAATAAGGGCTTCTCGGATCATAAGGTGTGGTTTCATAAAAAAAACCAGTTTCCCCTAAAGAACCATAGACTTCATCTGTTGATACATGATGAAAAAGCACCTCTTTTTTATCTTTCCAATAAGTACGGGCTGTTTCCAGAAGTGTAAAAGTCCCCATAATATTGGTTTCTATAAACTCTTTCGGACCGTGAATCGAGCGGTCCACATGAGACTCAGCCGCAAAATGAATGACTGTATCAATATCATATTTTTCAAATAATGTTTTTATTTTTTCAGAATCACAAATATCACCTTTTTCAAAAAAATAATTTTTTCCTGCCGTTTTTTCTTCAATATCAGACAGATTTTCAAGATTTCCTGCATAAGTCAGTTTGTCTAAATTAATTATTCTACCCTTAAAATCGGTTTTTTCTAATACAAAACGGACAAAATTAGCCCCGATAAAACCTGCCCCGCCTGTCACTAAAATATTTTTAAGACTCCTCATTTTTTACCTCATTTATAAAATTTTCAAGTGCTGTCTCCCAATCTGAGATTTGAATATGGAAAGCTTTTTTGGCTTTTTCCTTTGAAAGGTAAGAATTTTTAGGGCGTTTGGCTTTAGTAGGATATTCATCTGTTGAAATCGGAGTGATTTTAATTTCTTTTTCAAGTAATCCTGCTTTTTTCCCGAGTTCATAAATCTTTTTACCAAACTCATACCAAGTGGTTTTTCCTTCATTTGTATAATGATAGATACCATAATCCCGGCTGTCTTTTTGAATGATTGTTAAAATAAAAGAAGCTAAATCTTGGGTATAAGTAGGGCTTCCAAACTGGTCATGGACTATTTTAACTTCTTCTCTTTCTTTAAAAAGCCGAAGCATGGTAGAAACAAAGTTATTGCCGTTTTTTCCATAGAGCCATGCTGTCCTGACAATAAAAAAAGAATGGATTAGCTTTTGGATATTTTTTTCTCCTGCAAGTTTAGATGTTCCATAAACTCCGATCGGATCTGTAGAATCTGTTTCCAAGTATGCTTCTTTTTTTTCTCCATTAAATACATAATCAGTCGAAACATGAATCAGTTTTGCTTTTTTGATTCCAGTGATTTTTGCAAGATTAAAAACTCCTTCTCCATTGACAAGAAAAGCTTTTTCTTTTTCATCTTCAGCCTTATCCACAGCCGTATAAGCAGAACAATTAATAATCCATTCAATCGTTTTTTCCGAAACAGCTTTTTCCAAAGAATCAAAATGGGTTATATCTATTTCTATATCAGAAGTAAAATATTCAATTTGATTTTCCCGGAGTTTCTTTTCAACATCCTGTCCCAGCATTCCTTTGTTTCCAACCAGCCAAATCATAAAACATCCTTAATCAAATAGTTTTGCATCTTTTAAAAAAGGAACTTTCAGGTCTTTTTCAGATACGGTCGGATTTTGATACTGCCAGTCAATATGAATATCCGGGTCATCAAACCGGATTCCCCCTTCGTGATGCGGAGAATATTCATTCGTGCATTTATACATCAGATGAACATCTTTTGAAAGAGCAATAAAACCATGAGCAAATCCCGGCGGTATCCAGAGCATCTGAAAGTTTTCATCGCTGAGCTCACGATACACCCATTTTAAAAAAGTCTTGGAACTTTTCCGGATATCCACAGCAAAGTCTAACACTTTTCCTTTGACCACTCTCACCAGTTTTCCCTGTTCCATGGGCGGAAGCTGGTAATGAAGCCCACGAATCACGCCTTCCGTTGAAAACGAATGGTTATCCTGTTTAAAAACATCTACGGCAATCCCATTTTTCATAAAATCGCTTTGTTTATAAGTTTCCAGAAAAAATCCCCTTTCATCTGGAAAAACTCTGGGTTTCACAAGAATCACTTCCGCTATCTCTGTTTTTTCGAAATTGAAAGGCATGTTACCGCTCCTTTCTCATCTTGATGATTTTGATCAGGTATTCCCCATATCCCGATTTTTTCAATGGTTCAGCCAGAGCCAACAACTGTTTTTCATCAATATAACCCATTCTGAAGGCGATTTCTTCGATACAGGAAATTTTCAATCCCTGTCTTTCTTCAATTGTCCTGACAAAATTGGCCGCATCCGCCATGGAAGCATAAGTCCCCGTATCCAGCCAGGCAAAACCCCTTCCCATGACATTGACCGAAAGGTCGCCTTTTTCCAAATAAACATTGTTGACTGTCGTAATTTCGATTTCTCCACGGGCAGAGGGCTTGATGTTTTTCGCAATATCCACCACTCTATTATCATAAAAATAAAGACCTACCACCGCATAATTTGATTTTGGCTGAACTGGTTTTTCTTCAATTGAAACTGCTTTCCCGTTTTGATCAAACTCTACCACTCCATAGCGTTCAGGGTCATTGACATAATATCCAAATACAGATGCTCCTTTTTCGAGCGTGGCTGCTTCTTTGAGCATTCTGGGAAGCCCGTGACCGTAAAAAATATTGTCTCCCAAGATCAGACAAACTTTATCCTTTCCGATAAAATCAGCCCCGACAATAAAAGCATCCGCCAATCCTCTCGGAGTTTCCTGGATTTTATAAGACAAGGATAAGCCAAGCCTGCTTCCGTCCCCCAAAAGATTTTCAAATTTTCCAATATCCTGAGGAGTAGAAATAATCAGAATTTCCCGTATCCCTGCCATCATCAAGGTGGAAAGAGGATAATAAATCATCGGTTTGTCATAGACTGGCAATAATTGCTTGCAAACTACTTGAGTAATAGGATAAAGCCTTGTTCCGCTCCCGCCCGCTAAAATAATACCTTTCATCATAATCTCTCTTTTTTTATTTACCAATAAAATATATAAATTGTAGTTTTAAAAATTAAACATTTTCTCTTTTCACACAAAACAAGAGCAAAAATTGATCATAATATTAATTTTTTACATCAATTTCTTTATTTCCTCAATCGATAATCCCGTCAAATCTGCAATATCTTGAATATCATAGTTTTTCTTTATCATTTTCCTCACTGTTTCATATTTTGCTTCCAGTTTTCCTTCTTCTCTTCCTTCAATTCTTCCTTCCAGTTTCCCTTCAAATCGGGCTGTCTCAAAAACGGATTTTTGATAGCTTAAGTTTTCTAAATAATTTTCATACGACAATCTGTCTTTCTCGTTCATTCTCAATACATCTAGTTTTTCCTGGGCTTTTTTGATGTTTTTGGCTCCAAAACTTTCCTTTACCGCACTATTTTTTAAAAAATACACCCATTCATCCAGGTTGTTTTTCACTTCATCATGGTAGGCATCCATCCGGATCAGATAATGCTGAGGAAAGATATCCTCTACTTGTTCTGTCTGAAACAACGCTGTCTGGGCTGGATTTAATTTCAGCTCATCTTTTTGATAAATCCCCTCAAACCTTGTAGTTCCTTTATACAGATAATCTTTTCCGCTCCCCAAATCAAAATATACGATATGCACTGT
>Ga0209518_1000665_pt1 | contig 42567 bp, 68 predicted proteins | sample RifGroB1_FD_183993 | JGI IMG/M metagenome (GOLD analysis project Ga0209518, IMG submission 183993) | Groundwater microbial communities from Rifle, Colorado, USA - Groundwater B1 (SPAdes) (version 2) | ecosystem: Environmental > Aquatic > Deep subsurface > Groundwater | place: Rifle, Colorado...
AAAGCCGAAGCCCAAGAAATCCTAGCTGGATTTGACGAGATGGTAACGCTTACTCCCAGAGAATCCGAACGGAGTGATATTATTACTTTCAGACATTGGTTAAGAGGGAGGATTGGATGATGTGGCAAATTAAAAAGTAAAGAGGATTGGCGCATGGGGTTGTTGGAGTGAATCAGAAGTTGTTGACGAGCGTTTGTGTTAACCACACATCCTAATCTAGCTTAGACTCATGGCTTTAGACTTGGTAAGTCACCCAGCCCCAGCCGTCAGTTCTTTGACAAAATAGAGGGTAATCACACGGAGAGTCATTCTCTACCCACAGGAGGGTAATGCCCTCTCTGTGTTTGCCCTTTAAGTGAACCCTAAAATCTGCGATGTAGATTAGGCAAATCCACAAGTTCCAGACGGTTCATCACCGGAGGCTCTCTGCCGATTGTGCTAGTTGAAGTACAACGGGGTAAACAAGGAGGTCAGCTCAATTGTTATCGGAGGTGGTCATCGCAGAATTTAGGGTTTAATATTAAGTCGTTGTTCTTTTACAAACTAGAGGGTAAATGGGGGAGTATTGGCGCCAAAAGCGGCCTTGAAATAGCTGACTAACGCCAGTATGGTTTAGCCTTAGGCAACCTAGACCGTCCCCACTTGTTCTTTTTAGAATAAATTGTATATCTACAGCAAAATGATTAAATCGGGTAAGCGCACCAAAATGAACGCCAAAGCCAATAAAATAATGAAGCAGTTGTGTATGGATCATGGGATTACCTCCTGTGAGCTTTGTGGGTCGTCCTATGCCCTCACGTTTGCTCACCGTAAAAAGAGGAGACATTATCAGACCATTGAGGAATTAACCGATCCCCATAACTTTTTACTTGCATGTATCTCTTGTCATGACAAACATCTGGAGTGGAACGAAACCGAAAAAGAAAATTATTTTTTAAGATTAAGGCCATGTGTATCTCAATTCGGAAAATAAAAGTTTGGCGCCGGAAACACCAGTATCTCATTAAATGGTTCATTCTTGGTTTTATCGCTGGACTTTTGCTAGCTCAAATCCTCACCCAAAAATCAAAATCTATCGAACTGATAAGCCCGATTGTCCAAATTACGCCCGAGATAGCCGAAGATATGTCAAAATCCGTACCTACGACCGCACAGGATGCCCCACAAAGGCCGGAAATTGGCAGGGCTTCATATTATAGTGTCGCAGGATGTCTCGGGTGCCGGACCGACAGGTTGATGGCCAACGGACAGCGTTTGGACGACTCCACACCAACGGTGGCATATAATTATCTCCCATTAAACACTAAAATCAAGATAGTTAACACTGATAATGGCAAAACTATCATAGTCCCAGTAACAGACCGGGGAGGATTTGAAAGACACGGAAAAATCGCCGATCTGTCACTAGCAACAAAAAATATCCTGCAATGTGATGATATATGCAACATAAAAATAAACGAGATATGAAAAAGTTAATCAAAAGGATAATCGGCATGTTCTGGGGGATTTATTGCCCCGTATGTGCTGGTAAAGTCGAGTATGTTGGATATTATCAGGAAAGGATATATTGTCCCAAATGTGGTTATCGCAATTGATGAATAAAATTAAATGTCGATTGGGCATACACGAGATTTTTATTACCTTGCGTGATCTGCCAAAAACAAGACGATACTATGCTCGGTGCTATAAGTGTTGGAAGTACTTATCGCTACCGTTTACGGAGAAAAAGATTTGACACTTGACAATCACTTGACAATCGTTTTATAATCAAATTATGATCGTAGACATTAAATATCAGAAACATGACAAACGGAAAAATCGCGCTCAAGCCTTCTGGCGCCAAGTAACCGAAGAATATAACGGTGGCAAGAGCGCCCAAGATATTGTCAATAGTTATATCAATCCATCTACGGGCAAAAATTATACCCGGGCGCATATATATTGGATTTTACAAAAAATGAAAAAATTATAAAATATAAAAACTATGAGCGAGCAACCTCAAGATTCCACCAAGACGATTAACATGATAGCCGAGGGCAAGACCCCGAAGTTATTGACTCTTATCCCCAAGGGCCAAAGCCCCAAGTTGTATCTTGATCTTATCAAGGCTCAAATCATGGGGGTTGATGGCAAGGGTCAACCTCGCTCGGATAATGATTTACTTCTATTTCTCTATGTCGCCAAACGCACGGGACTTGACCCCCTAACCAAACAGATTTACGCAATATACCGTTGGAACTCCCGCCAAGGCAAAGAGGTAATGACGATCCAAAGCTCAATTGACGGTATGAGGTTGGTTGCACAGCGCACCAAACAATACGCCGGTCAAGATGATGTGATTTACAACCCCGAGGGCGAAGAAACCAAATACCCCAAAAAGGCGAGTGTGACAGTTTATAAGATTATTGATACTCAAAAGGTCCCATTCACTGCGAGCGCTAGGTGGCCTGAATATGCACAAACCGACGCCAAAGGCATACCAACCCACATGTGGGATCACATGCCCTATTTGATGCTTGGTAAGTGTGCCGAGGCATTGGCGCTTCGTAAAGCATTTCCCAATGAATTAAGCGGAATCTACGCCGAGGAGGAGATGGCCCAAGCACAAAATCCACTAGTAGGACTGACCGCGCCAGCCAGATTTGAAAAGAAGATTGAAGTAGTCCACGGCGCCCCAGATGAGCAATCAACCGCAACCCCTCCGGCCCCGTCTGAACCAGGTAAGGCGCCGGAAATGATCGAGGTTGCCCCCCCCGAACCCACTACGGCAGAAATGGCGCCCAAGATTTTATTAGGGACGACCACCAAACCAGACTTCAAAGCTATGCAAACAGCCTTGAAACCTAAACCACTTGACAATCATAATACAGGCAACTAGAATCAAATTATGAAAACTCACACGATCTTTGTTATTCAAGCATATGAGGAATTGGACAAGACAAGCCAAAAGGTGAATGACTTGTGTACCGTAGAAGTGATTGCCGATTCTGCTCCGGCCGCCCTCGCCCGAGCCAAGAAATTAATAAAGAAGAAGTCTTACCGAATCTCAAACATTATCGAGAAAGAAATTATTAAATAATCAATAAAATGATACATATTGATATAGACAGGGTTGGGGATTTAACCGTAAATGCCGATGAGATATTTTTAAAACCGGAGGGTGAAAGGGTCCTAGTTAAATTGCTCGATCTTCAAGAGCAAATCGAAAATGCAATCTCCGAGGCTAAAATCAAATTAGAAGTCGCCGCACTCAAAGCCAATCCCAATTTCAGCTCGATACAGGCTAACAAAGTCAAGGTGTATTATCGGGCTTTTGGAGCGAAATACTACATCGACGAAAGCAATATAAAAATGGCCCCAAAAGAACTATATCAGGCCGAGGAAAAAGTGGTTTACAAGATTGATACCAAAGCCGTAGATAAATGGATCGACCAACACGGGGGACCACCTACCGGAATCAATGAAGTCGAACGCAAGAAAACATTAACATTCAGCCTGAAAACCAAAGGGGGCGATAATGAGTAACATCTTTCGGGCCTCATTTACGGTCCTCGATCAATGGAATTCGGGCAATTGGGAACAGGCCGTTAAAACGTATTTCAAATTAGAGAAATTTATCACCCCGGAAATGCAAGCAGGTCGTGAATGGCACGAAAAATGGGCCAAGCACATCTCTGATACCAAAACCCTCCCGATAGAATTTGGTGGTAAGGTCCTCATTGCGCCAATTGCAGAAGAAAAAACCGTTATTCATATTGAGCCGTGGTTGGACCTGGTAGGAATCATCGACTGCTATGACAACCCGGTGGTCTATGAATGGAAAACCGGCAAACAATCAAGCGAAGTTTACGCCGGATCCAGACAAGGGGGGATTTACGCCATGCTTGCCACATACAACAAGAAATATGTCGAACGTGTCGAGATACATCATTTTGACCAGTACCGCAAAATAAGCGATATGAGTATTATTTGGGTCACGCCTGAACTCATGGAGGATGCCCACAACTGGATCGTGACCACTGGCGGAGAAATGCACGCCTATTTGACCGAAAATGGATTATATGAGCGTTTTGGGGCCAATTTGTTAAATAAATGAAAAACAAGATAAGAAATACATCTACTGTGGCATTTCATTCACTTACTGATTTATCCAGACGCCAGTCAGAAGTGTATCGGGCGATTTCTGCTGGGACCAAAAGCAATCTGGACATTGCCGAGTTTTTGCATATGCCAATAAACTCAATTACTCCGAGAACGAATGAATTGGTGGAGAAAGGTGCGGTGCAAGAATCACACCGGGCAGTATCTCCCATAACAGGTAAAAGGGTAATATATTGGAAAATAAAGTTAAACGAACCCAAACAGGAAAGTCTATATGGCTAAAAAGGACTTTTCTGGCAGGATATTACAATTCAAGTTTTGTGAAAGGTGCGGGTGCAAGTATTTCAGGAAAGAAAGCGCGAGTGATGAGGATTGGGCTACGAGGACATATTGCTCGGTATTTTGTAGTCGAAAGATGTTTAATCCATCAAAAAAATGAAAGCATACGAAGCCATCTCCCTCATCCTCAAAGAAGCGTCGGCGATGGTTGCTCCCGATGTAAAGACTATAGAATTAGACGCCTATGTCGCCAAGAGAATTAAGGAGCTTGGATTTGTCAGTACCGACAAGAACTACAAACCCGAATGGGTTAAATCTCCGTGGGAATGGTCTACCTGCATAAACGTGAATTCAATTATCGCCCACGGCCGTCCGGGTGACTACGCATTACAGGAGGGAGATATTGTCAGCATTGATATGGGTATTAAGAGAGATGAGGATTGTGCCGACGCCGCTTTGACAGTGGGGGTGGGCGAAATAAGCAATAAACGGGCAAGATTGCTTTATTATGCCAAACAGGCGGTCTACAAGGCCATTGAACAGATGGAAGCTGGGAGAGATACCGCGGGAATCGCCGCCATCATTGAATATCATGCCGCCGCCCGAGGGTTTCTGGTCAACCGACGTTTCGCTGGGCATAGAATCGGAGAGCAAATGCACATGAAGCCGAATATATATAACACAGTCGAGGAAAATCACACATGGGCAAAGTTGAAAGTGGGAGAAATATATTGTGTCGAGCCGATGCTAACTAACGGCAAAGACAATCTTGGTATGTTTATTGATCCTGATGGTTGGACTTGTATAACTTCGGACGGCAAAGATAGTGCGTTTTTCGAACATATGGTAGAGATTACCGAGGATGGTCCCAAGATATTAACAACTCATTTTCAAGAAGGGGGTGACAATTCATGGAAAGACAAAAATTAAGTAAACAACAATCACTAGCATTTTTCATTGTATTCACGGCGGGGTGGTTTCTGCACGGATTTTTTAACGGTCCCCAGACCAAAGAGGTTGCCGCACAATGCAATTATGAAAATTGGAAAACATTAAAGGAGAAAGACGATGAAGCCCTAATTGTGGCTGGGAGTGGATATGCTGTTTGTGCTGATATAATCGGCGCGGCAGTAAGTTATGATATTACTGGCATGCAGGCGGGTGCGGCTAAAATTACCAATCTAACCGAGAAACTAAAAAAAATCGGGAATGAAAGATTAACGATATTAGTAAAATTAGGATATTAAATGTGGCAGAAGCCGAAAGAGGCAGATCGCTGATGTATGAAACGGGGATTGATTTCTACAAGAGGAAAATAGTAGTAGCCGCGGCCGCAGTAGAAAACGCTGATAGTGTTTATTCCAAGATCATAGCTCAAGAGGAATTGGAGGAAGCACAACTAAAACTATCGCATTTAATTAGACGGAGCGAGCTGTTAAAATAAGATATGGCAAAAATCCAACTCCAAAAACAACGATTCACGGTATCCGGCGATAAAGGTGTAGTCATGGGAATTGACATAGATCAGGATGTTGTCTGCATACGGAGTAAGCACGGCGGCAAAGAGTTCGTTTTCAAGAACTCAAATGACAAACAAACCCTGGACTTATGGCGTGAGGTTATAAAATGTATGGGGATGGCAGTAGACTTCGCGGCGAAACAATTGAGTAAAAAAGCAGTCAAGTATGATTGACGGATATAATATAATTGTAGTATGAATGACGACACCATAATAAATGTTGGTTGTACATGCCCGACAGATGTATGCGAGCATTTCCCCAAAGGCAAGGGGGCGAAAATTGATTTTTTACCAATTCATGTTGACACATCTCCTAAGGGCATTAAGACGATCACTATTGACATGGACAAGTTCGATGCGATTGAGAGTGGTACTAAGATCAGGGACGGCAAGGCGATCGCATACATGAAATTCAAAATTATAGAAAATAAAAAGTAACATGGCAGAACCCGGACGACCAGAATTAACCGAGGCGGAGTATCAAAAAATGTTGGATGACATGGCACCATTTTTGAAATTAGGCCACACACTCAACAGCGCAATTGATGACGCCGCACTCTTACAGCACAAGGGCGCAATTTATAACAAATACAGGCTAAACGATTGGTTTATGCAAAAAATAGACATATACCGAGCCACACCCGGCGTATTGGCTAATGACATACTCACCAAGGTACTCATGGACGTAAACGACCGTATAAAACAAGGGCGCCCGGTAACCGAAGATGACATGAAAAATGTAAGGTTTATGGCCGAGAAGCACCGAACCGCCCAACCCTATTTTGTAACCAGAACCGAAACAGCCGAAGCCGACCCGTCCAAAGTGGGCAAGATATTAGATACAATGGAAACAGATTATGGATTCGTTGGATCAGAGGCTTCAAAACAAATGGTGGCGGCTAACACACCTGTATAAGATTAAAGATAAGCGGGGTAGAGTTATCACGTTCAGACCGAACTATCCTCAACTCAAGCATCTAGCGGAACGTGGATCCACACGTTACTTTTACGTCCTCAAGGCGCGACAGTTCGGATTTACCACACTATATTGCATAGATTTACTTGATGAAGCATTGTGGGTGCCGGGATCATCGTGCGCCATCCTGGGACACGAACGCGAGGCAATAGACATGATTTTTGATATTGTCAAAAGAGCGTATACGAATCTGCCAATGGAGATTAAACCAGTCACTAAGGCCGACACCACGAGGATGCTACGTTTTGTGAGTCGGTTTGATGGTGCCCCACTGGACAGTATGATTTATGTGGCTCTCAAGCTCCGTTCGGGTACGGTCAGACGATTACACGTCACCGAGAGTGCTTACATCAAAGACCGTCAGGAACTCGTCGCTGGGTCCAAACAGGCGGTCCCGATGAGTGGATCGATAAGTGAGGAAACAACAGCCAATGGGTTTAATGAGTTTTATGATGCCTACATGGAAGCCGCCACACGATCAAAGTTTAGTGAGCTGGACTATAAATCATATTTTTATCCGTGGTTTGAAAACCCCGAGTATTCATTACCCGGGAATCTTGATGTGAATGATAAGACTCAAAGTGAGATTGCCTTGCAACAAAAACACAACTTGAGTGATGGGCAGATATTGTGGAGGAGGTGGAAAATGGACGAATTAAAGAGGAACCAGACGGGACTTGGACTCACCGGTGAGCAATTATTCAAACAAGAGTATCCCAGCTCAATGTTAGAGGCATTTCAGAGCGGTGCGGGACATGTATTTGATCCAGAGAAAATAAACGCAGTCCAGCCTCTTGACCCAATAGAGTGGGGAGAAATTGAGAAACTTTTGCGGGACAGATTCAGCATTGAGGCGGTCGATGAGGAAATTGAGAAATGTAAGAAGATTCATCAGCTCGGCCTTGAAATGTGGGAACTGCCCAAACCAGAAACTAAATATATTGTTGGTGTCGACCCCTCCGATGGTGATGGGGCAGACTATTCATGTGTTGATGTCTGGGACCGGGATGGTCTGGGACAGGTAGCCCAATTCTACGGAAAATTGCGCCCGGACGAATTAGCTGGAATCGTGGCTGAAATAGGTAATTATTACAACAAAGCATTTGTGGGGGTCGAAAATAACATGTTATCCACAATCCTATTTTTGAGCAAGATTTATGATAATTACTATTTCGAAACCAGAATTGACGAGAAGACCCTGAAACGGACCAAAAAAATCGGCTGGTCTACCAATGTTAAGACTCGTGATGTAATGATTGATGATTTCAATATCTTTTTTGACGAGGGACACCTGACCATTCGATCTAAGCGTACTCTCAATGAGATGAAAACTTTTGTAAAAAAAGAAAGTGGCAAACGGGAGCATGCCGATGGAAAACATGATGATGCTTTATTTGCTGGCTTCGTGGCTTTGCAGATGCGCAAATTTGACCGGCCCAAAGCCAGGGCGTTTGCGACGAATCCTCTACAATGACACTTGCAATTGGCGTAAAATATAGTTATTGAGCGAAATTACAAAATGATATACTTATTTTGATATGGCCGAAGATAATTACCCACAGGCGCCGGGTGTCACAGTAGCCCTACAGGCCGCCATAAACGGTCAGGTTCCCAATGTGGTCGACATGACAGTACCGCCCATCGGGGTATTTCCAAACAACAAAGAGAGAGCAAGACTGGATGATTACGAATACTACCGTAAACTATTTTTTGGCAAACATTTCGAGGCCTTTAGGATCAAGATCGATGATGAAAAGTACAACCGTGCCTATGCCAAACTAAGATACGTCGTTGTCAATTTCGCGGGTCTGTTATCGAAAATCATGGCTGACATGCTTTTCAGCGAGCCCCCCACGGTCAAAGTGCCGGAGGGCGACCAGGAATGGGTAGATGCGTTTTGGAGGGCAAATAAATTCGACGTACAGTGTTACGAGAATGCTTTGGGGAACTCATATAACGGTGATGCGGTTTTCAAGATGCGAGCGGGCAAACGGAACGAAACCGACGAGGAGAGTACGGTCATTGTCGAAGATATATCCCCCAAAATCTATTTCCCAGAGGTCGATGGATTTAACGTCAGAGCTACCCCCAAAAAGATTGATCTCAAGTGGACATTCCAAATCGGAGATGATCTGTTTTTACGAGTTGAGAGTCACGAGTCAGGCAAGATAACCAACAAAATCTATGAGATGAAAGGCGACAAAATCATCCGCGAGGTGTCGCTAAGTTATGCGAATCTGAACGTCCCAGCGGAGGAAGCGACCAACATAAAAGAATTGTTGATAACTCATGTGGCTAATTGGAAAACTGGTGATAGGCATTTTGGATTATCCGACTATCACGATCTTGATTCCCTGTTCTATGCGCTCAACAATCGAATAAGTAAGGTCGATAACATTTTGGATAAACACGGTGATCCGATCTTGATGGTCCCACCCGGGGTACTGGATGAAAAAGGCAATGTGAAAAAGAAGGCATTGGGGGTAATTGAAGTCGAGGCGGGGCAGGATGGTAAGCCGGAGTATGTTGTCTGGGATGCCTCGCTTGAATCCGCGTTCAAAGAGATTGAGAAGATAGTTGATTTTCTTTATCTCACGGCCGAGATTTCACCCGATCTTCTGGGACTGGGTGAGGGCAAGTCTGAAAGCGGCCGGGCGCTCAAGTTCAAACTCATGCGCACGCTCGCCAAAGCGGCCAGAAAGCGCCTTTATTATGACCAGGCCATCAAAGAGATTGTCTACAATGCCCAAGTATTCGCCAAAGCCAATAGTCTCAAAATTGATGGAAAATTGCTAACTAAAGAACCAGTAAGGCCGGAGATTGAATGGCAAGATGGGCTACCGATTGACGATACCGAATTACAGGCAGATTTAATCCTAGCCATTGACGCCGGTATCAAAAGCAAAAAACAAGCTATTATGGAACTTGACGCCGTGGATGAAAAAAGTGCCGAGGATATGCTGGCGGAGATCGAGGCAGAACAGCCCAAAGTTGAAATCCCATTGATGAAATTGGGTCAGAACGAAAAAGCAGTTGACCCAAAAACGGGTAAACCACCAATGATGATGAAAGTCAAAATGGAGAAAAAAATGGCTGATGAGATGAAATAGGATAAAATAAGGGCATGTATCCATTGCAGATTGAGGTGAATGAGGAGAGTATCGCCAGGTTGACGAAAACATTTAAGATAGCATACGCCTCAATTGTGGGCGAGATTGAAACGGCAACTAATTTCGGTGTGGCTAATCGTAAGGCAATTCTGCGTCAAATCGAGGTCGTTCTTGATGATTTGGGTGTCGATGTACAAAAATTCTTGGAAACGGAATTAACGGGTTATTACAAAGTCGGCGCCGACGATGCTATCAAACAACTTAATAACATCGGGGCAGATATTGGCGTCAAAGAGGGATTTAATCGAGTTCACAAAGAAGCTATCGCGGCCCTTGTAGATGATGCGAGCAGGGCATTCGGAGAAAGCATGACTGGCGTTGCCCGAAGCGCACAATTATTACTCGGTAAGATTTCCCGGGAAACATTAACCCAAAAGATTGCCGAGGGGGTGATTGGCGGTAAGGCCCGCCGGGAGGTCGGAAAGGTCATCAAATCTACTCTACGGGAGCAGGGTTTGGATGCCCTGATCGACAAAGGTGGGCACAAATGGACACTTGATCGTTATGCAGATATGTTATTTCGTACCAAGGTCGTTGAGGCACGCAATAGAGGTCTGATAAACCGGATGGTTGAAAATGACTATGATCTGGTCCAAGTTAGTTCTCACTCGAATACTTGCCCCATCTGCGCGGTCTGGCAGGGAAAGATCTTGAGTGCCAGAGGACAGACCCAAGGTTATCCGACCGTGGCCGAGGCGGAAGCTGATGGCTTATTCCATCCCAATTGCAGGCACGCGATAAACGTACTTATCCCATCACTGGCGAAGCTAACCGAAGCATACAATCCTAACATGCCAACCAAGGTCATAAGCGAGAAAACCGCCCAAAAAGTATCTAAGACAACCAATCCTGACGTTGGTGAACAGTACACTTGACAACGACTACATAGTTTCCTATGATGGAATTATTAGAGCTTGAGGTTGGACTTACCAACTAAAAAAACGAATAATCAACTCATATGACCGATAACGCTGGGGGCGACCCCACAAAAGTTAACAATCAGGAACCCGGCACAGGGACCGACCCTAACAAAACGAGTAGTGACGGTAGTACGAACGCAGGTAAGACAAAAGGCGGAGAAAAGGCTTTTGATGAAACAGTCTTTGACGATCCGCGACTATGGACGCACCCACGTTTCAAGAGCCTAAACGAACGCGCCAAGAAAGCGGACCAGCTCGAAAAAGAGCAGGCCGAGACCGAGGAGAAGCGATTGGTAGAAACCAAGAAGTTTGAGGAACTTGCAACGAAACGCGCCCAAGAACGGGACGATATAAAGAGCAAGTTCACCCAATCAATTCAGGACAATCGCATAATTACCGAGGCCACTAAAATCGGCGTCGTGGATGTTGAGGCGGTATTAAAGTTAGTTGACCGGACGAATATAAGTGTCGACGACAGTGGCAATGTGCTTGGCGTCATAGAAGCGGTACAAAGCCTAGTGGTCGGAAAACCATATTTGAAAGGCAAGACCAATGTAACTATTGGATCAGCAACTAGCCCGGGAGCCGATACCGACAATGGACCCAAAAAGTTCAAATTGTCGCAACTCAATAATCCTGAATTTTACAGGGCTAATGAGAAAGATATATTGGCCGCCTACAAAGCCGGGTTGATTGAGGACGACATGCACTAATACCGCGCATCCCCCGTTTAAGTTCACTTATTTATTTTGAAACCTTGTAAAAGGTTATTAAAAACATACTCTTGAAAGGGGGTGAAAACATAAAATGACCGAAAATGTACTAAACAACACAACCAATGCGGTGTTTATTCCTACTATTATTGCGCAGAAATGTTTACAGCGATTTCCCGCCTATTTAAGTTTGGCGAGGACCGTTAGCAAGGATAGTGATTGGACAACCGCCACATTCGGGCAGACAATCCAAGTACCAAAGACTGGTGCCGTGAGTGCTAATGACAAAACGGCGGGTAATACTTACACCAAGCAGAACCCGACGGGTACCAACGTATCCGTTACGCTCAATAAGCACAAAGAGGTTACGTTTACGATTGACGACGTTACCAAAGTGCTTGAAAACCAAGACACACAATCCAGGTATGCCGAGGATGGTGCTATCGCACTCGCCGAGGCGGTTGAAAGCTCGCTGGCCGCGTTGCACCCAAGCATTACCAGCACTGTTAGCTGGAGTCGCACAAGTGCGACCACGATTGATACCTCCATGCTCAATATCCGTAAGTTTTTTACGGACCAAAAAGTCCCCAAGACCGAGCAAAAGTATCTCTACGTGGACGCGACCGTGTACAACGATTTGCTCGGGACCGATAAATTCTCGAGATACGATGCACGCGGTACTGGTGAAACGATTACCAGTGGCCAAGTTATACGCGCTTACGGAATGGAAATTTCCGAAAGCCAAATGATTGAAACCTCCGGCTCGCCGGTGGCTTATCATAACCTTGCGTACACTCGTGGTGGATTGGTTTTGGCCTCACGGCCCTTACCTCGCCCCGAGGGATTTGGTGGCAACTTTGCAGTTGTCAACGATCCGAGTATTGGTTTGAGTTTGCGCACACTCTTTTGGTATAACGCCGATCTTGGCGCACACCAATTGACCATTGACTTACTCTATGGTGTCAACGTCCTAGACGTTAGACGCATCGTGGAAGTCGAGAGCGTATAATTCAGATTGAGTTGCTCACTCAAGCAGGACGCCCCGAAAGGGGCGTTTTGCGTTGTCATGGCTCGAAAAATGATATAAAATGATTGTCATGCCACTTTTGATAAGCCCCTCAGGGAAAATGACTCAAATCGACAACGCAAAACAGTTTGAGGAGTGGTTAAGTCAGCCCGGGTTTACCAAGGCTACAGCAGAACAAGAGAGGGAATACATCGAAGAGCGTCGGGCGAAGTTTGTAAAATTACGAGCTGGTGATGATATTAAATCGGGCATTTATCTATCCACGGTCAGCCAGGGGGGAAAGGATGGCTATAGTATCTCGAGCGCAAACATAATTAAGGAAATTGAGAAGCTGGGCATGCCGGTGTCAACCCATTATACCGGCCAAAAAATCGCTATTCTATTCCACAATCCCTATTCGCTTCCAAGAATTGAGGCCCCTTACAGGATCATCTATACCATGTTTGAGAGCGATAAGATTCCCGATGACTGGGTTGACTATCTCAAGGCGGCCGATGAGGTCTGGGTGCCGTCCCATTGGTGTCAGGCCACGTTTGAAAGGGCCGGTGTCAAGACCACCATAATGCCCCTTGGATATAACGATAGTGCTTATACCTATCAGGAACGCAAATCATCTCATAAAAGCCGTAGAGATTTTACTTTTTTACATTATAATGCGTTCAACATTCGTAAGGGGTTTCCAGAAGTATTTAAGGCTTTCACAGCAGAGTTTGAAAAAACCGAACCAGTCAAATTGATATTCAAGACTACCCAAAATCAATCTCCTCTACCAATCACGAAAAGCGAGTATCCGAACATAGAATGTATTTATGGCAAAATTCCCGATAGCGAACTATTCGACATAATGAAACGATCCGATTGCCTTGTTTTTCCCTCCCGTGGTGAGGGATTTGGGATTGGTCCGCTCGAGTGTATGGCTACCGGGATGCCCTCAATCGTCCCCAATGCCCACGGGATAACCGAGTATTTTAACCCCGACTATATGTATGAAGTCAAAGTCAAAGAGAAATGCCCGGCCTTGTATGCCCGATATAAAGGCGAGGACGTGGGCGAGATGGTGGTATGTGACATAGATGATCTGCGCAAAAAGATGAGATGGATTTACGAACATCAGGATGAGGCGTTTGAGATGGGCAAAAGGGCATCAGAATACGTCAAGAGTTGGACATTCGCCAAGGCGGTAGCCAAAATAAAGGTGAGATTAGATGAGATAATGTTAATGCCTATCGAAAAACGAAAATTATTAAATATTCTCACATTAGAGGAAGTTAAGTAAGGAGGTGAATTGACTATGGACAAACTAAAAGAGGTTGTCAAGCCCACAGAAGAGGTTGTCAATAATGTTGTCAAGCCAGCATATCGCTATATTTGCGATGCCTGCACTGGTGTTGCGTTTTATTTACACAAAGATGAGATAGCGCCCAAGAGTGCGGTCTGCAAGGTGTGTAATAAGGCATTTGTGGTTAAAAAGGAAAACTTTGTCAAACTGTAATGAAAATAAAATATGTTGGCCCGGCTAAGGATTATTCAGGATATGGCGAGGCCAACAGACATGACATAGGTGCGCTGGTGATCGCCGGTGTCGAAGTGACTACCCAGATTCCAGTTTATTGCTTTGATGTATCAGATTATGGAAAACTTGGGGATTTGGCAGTATCTCTTGAAAATCGCGAGCTTGGATACAGTATCAAAATAATACATACTACGCCAAATGTTTATGGTCAATTTTACGAGCCAGAAAAATACATAATCGGGAGAGCGTTTTGGGAAACCGACAAGATTCCCCTAGATTTTGCCTTGCCCCTCCAAAACGTCGATGAAATTTGGACTGGCTCAAAATTCAACGAACAAGCCATGCGGAATGCGGGAGTGACTAAGCCAATTTATATAATTCCCGAGGCGATCGATGCCTCAATTGATCCATTAACGATTGACCCATATATCACCCCAAATAAGGATGGATTTAAGTTTTATAGTATTTTCGAGTGGACCGAGCGCAAGAATCCTCTAGCTTTACTTGAGGCGTATTGGAGAGAATTTGAGGGAACAGAGGGTGTAAGTCTGACACTCAAGACCTACAGAATCGGATTTGGAGCCGAGAAAAGAGAGGTGATAAGCCAACAGATTAGAAAACTCAAAGCTAAATTGAATCTAAAATCCTACGCCCCCCTGTTTCTATATCGTCAACTCATGGACAGATACCAGATTTATCGTTTCCACAAGACTTTTGACTGTTTCGTGAGCGCCCACAGGGGCGAGGGTTGGGGGATTCCCCAAATGGAAGCAATGTTAATGGAAAAACCGATAATCTCAACCAATTTAGGCGGCATACATGAGTATTTAACCCACCAAAAGGACGCTTATTTGGTCAAATATACAATGATCCCGGTTGATAACGGAAATTACAACGCCCAATGGTACACCCCGGACCAAAAATGGGGTGCGGTTGATATTGATGACTTGCGGGCCGGGATGCGCTGGGCTTTCAAAAATAAGTCGGTGGCCGCCAAGATGGGCAAGATGGCCCGGGAAACAGTCGGAAAAAAGTTTGATCTGCCAGCAGTAGGTGCAGTAATGCGAGATAGATTAAACACAATACAAAACAGTCTATGAGAATTTTATATTTGTCATGTCATTCTATCTTAGAGTTTGATGAGTTGAAACTATTTACAGACTTGGGAATTGATTGGTTTAGTTTGGGAAGCTATGTAGTACCCACAAAACCCGTTGATAGCATCCGCCCCCCCATCAGGTATTATCCCGATGAGTGGTTAACCCATAACACCCCCCCCCGCGACAACATACCCAAAGAATTTTTGGATAAGTTCGACACTATTGTTGTCATGCACGTGCCCGGTTGGATTGTGCAAAATTGGGATAAGTTCAAAGATAAACGAGTTGTCTGGCGCACCATAGGTCAGTCTACGCCAACCATAGAGCGGCGGATGCTCGATTATAGGCAGAAAGGGCTACAGATCGTCAGATACAGCCCCAGGGAGGCTAATTTGGAGCCAACAGCGGGATGTGACGCCCTTATTAGGTTCTACAAAGACCCTAGCGAGTTTGGACATTGGGTCGGCGCTGGAAATGAGGTCATAACATTCGCCCAAGATATGAAGCATCGGGGAGAGTTTTGTAATTACGAAGCGTTTTTATCCATTACTCAAGGGTTTACCGCACGGATTTACGGCCCCAAAAACGAAAATGCAGAGGGATTAAATGGAGGATTTTTGACCTACGAACAGATGCAACAAAAAATGAGGGACGCCCGAGTATATATCTACACCGGCACTCAACCGGCCTCATATACCTTGAACCTGATCGAGGCGATGATGACTGGTGTACCGATCGTAGCCATCGGACCGCTTCTGGCAAATAGTCTTAATATGAGGAATGGAATAAACGCCGACCTGTATGAAATACCGGATATTATCACCAATGGAGTCAATGGTTTCTGGTCAGATAACATAAATGAACTGCGGGAACGGGTTGCTTACTTATTAAGTGATGTCAAAGCGGCGCGTCGGATCGGCGAAATGGGTCGACAGAGGGCCATTGAGCTATTTGATAAGGATAACGTACAATTAAAGTGGAAAGAATTTTTAGGTATATGAGTATAACGAACCGACTTATCACGCTTGATGGAGTTCTGAAACAGCACAATGAAGGAGAATGGGGTGGTGTTCACAATAGCAAATATAGCGCTTTCAATAATGCTGGTTTGGAGTGCGAAACGGGGGAATTTATGTACGCAATGGTACGGATATTGAAACCCGAGAGGGTATTGGAAACTGGTACCCATTGGGGTGTTGGTGCTTCTTACATGGGCATGGGGCTGTTAGATAACGGATTTGGACAGCTTGACACTATTGAATTTTTATCAGAAATACACGGCGTAGCCAAAGCTAGAATCGCTAGATTGGGATTACAGAACCATGTTACTTGCCATCTTGGCGATGCTCGGATGTTTCAACCCGAGGCTCCGTATGAGTTCATTCTATTGGATACCGAACCCCAAACCAGATTTGCCGAACTCATAAAGTTTTATGACCATCTTAAACCGGGAGGTTTTGTGTTTATTCACGACTTACACCAACACATGCACCAGATTTCCAATGAGGAGCATGGTTTTGCTTGGCCCTATGGTCCCCTCCCCGAGCAGATTAAACAATGGGTTAAGGATGGCAAATTGCGACCAATTCACTTTGAAACTCCCCGGGGATTAACTGGATTTTATAAAGTACACCCGGACGACTATAAATGGCTATGATTGAAAAATGGGCAATTGATATTGATGGTGTAATTACAGCAAACCCCCCGGCAATTTCGTGGCTCACTTACCATTTACTCAAAAATGAAAATCAAAATGAGGTTTATGTCATTACTTGGCGCGACGGCTCAAATCCGGCACGCAAAGCCGAAACATTGGCCGACCTTACCCGTTTTGGCATATCCTATACCGAGTTAGTCATGGCCCCCAAAAGGTTTAACAATTTACGCACCGCCGCATTTTGGAAAGTATCACAAATGAAAAAACTCGGCATAACGATTTGGATGGATGACGAAATAAAAAACTATAAACGCGACCTTGGCATTGACCTTGACCGATTATTGCCGGATGTTGCAAAAATACATATATGAGCAGAGCAATTGTTACACATTTTGACGGCGACCCATTTACACTCAACGCTTGGCTTACCCTATACCAAAAATATTGGCGTGGTGAATGTGACAAAATTTATATGACCATTTATTGCAACCCGGAAGTCGTGCCAGAGGTGGTCGTTAATTTCAATAAAACTTTGATTGCCGATTTCCCCGAAATTAAAGCAGATATTGTAAGCGAGAAAACATACCCGGAGTTGGCAAACCAAAAGACACTCAAAACAGTTACCGAGGATTATGTGGGGCTTATTGAAAGCGACGGTTTTATTTACGGCAAGGGTGTTGTTGACCAATGTTTTAGGCTACTCGAAAACGAGGGGCAAGACATTGTGGCGCCACCTTGGTATTTGATTGATGAGCCATATTTTAACGGCGATTTATCAAGCAAGGGATTTATGCGGTGTTTTACGTTTGTAAAAAAGAGCCTATTGGACAAAACCGACCTTGATTTTATGCCCCGGACAATTCCGGCCGGAACCCAAATAACCGAAAAATACGCTACCCAAAAAGACGTATCGCTTGATTGTTTTGGTTGGATGAGTTGGCAATTGTTATTACTTACCCGAAAAATTACAAGCACCCCAACAAACATACTCGGACCGGATAATATTTTATCCCCTTATAGCAATTTTAAGTGGGTGCATGTGCGCCAAATGAGCAGTAGCGCCCTTGGTTTGGGTGGTGGTGAATATGGTTTGTGGTCAAAGGGCGACGACAAAGAAATATTAAACCGGGTACTCAAATTATTTGATGAGGATTTTCCCGGGGGTCCGGCAGAATTTACCCACATAAAAGCGGTGGCATTTAAGTTATTATTTTGGGACATGCTAACAAGCAAGCAAACATTGGGAGATTTTGCACAGGATTACCGCCAAATACTTGAGGCCGTAATTGATTACTACAACATGCCAAAAGACAAAATATACGAGATTAAGGGTTTTTACAAAGGATTATTCAATATATGAGAAGCCGAGCCGCCATACTACCATACCCGGGTGACCCATTTTTACTTCATTATTGGCTTGAGTTGTTTTACCGGGTTTGGTCCGACGAAATTGACAAACTATACATAATTTGCAACACCCCGGTTGAAAAACAAGTTGCCGAGTATATTGAGTTTTTATGTACCGAGGGCGACGACAACAAAATTGATTTCACATTTATTGACCACCACATACAGCATGGCGACGCAATACGCATGGGATTGGAAAAAGCCACCGAGGAGTATGTAATGCTTATTGAGGATGACGCGTTTATATTCAAACCCGGGATTGTTGACGAGTGTTTTAAGAAAATTGAAAACGGCGAATTTGATATTGTTGGCTCGAAACGTGGCAGTTGTCACCCAGAGATTTTGGAGAGAGCAAAACAAATATGGGGGATTCTCACCGATGGTATTGGCGATCAGGGTTGTAATTTCTGGCCATGTTACTTTTTCAGTAAACGGGAATTGTTACTACAGACCGACCGCGATTTTAATTCCCGAGCATGGACGCAGGGCGACAAGATTGGACCATTGCAAGATTATGAAGTAATGGCGCCAGTGATTTCCTCCGATACTTTCGTTTGGGCAAGCCTGCAACTGCATCAGATAGTCCCAGAAAGGCGCATACTGTACGTCCCCCAGTACCATGCCCACCCGGACGATGCCAAACACTTCGAGCAGAGGGCTGAATATACCCCGTTTGACGGTTTGGCCTCTTGGACACACATTGGGAGTTTATCAAGTGGCGTAAGCGGGGCGATAATGGACGATCAAGGTAGAAGTATCGCCAAGAGGTTCACCGAGCCGCCACATGGCCCCACAGTCTTGCCGAGCGCGTGGTGCGATACTACCAGTGAGATGCAAGTGATGGAGTGGGAGCGTCGAGTACAGTGGTGGCTCACATCATGGGAACACCGCGACATCGAGCAAATCAAAGAATTTGCCGAATTGTACAAGAAAGGTCTGGATCAGCTAATTATCCAGTTCAAATTAAATACGAAACGAATACAACAAAGACAGAGGATTTACAAGGAAGCGTTTAATTTATAATCGAATCATGGACCCAAAGGAAATATCAGAAAGAGCGGTCAAAGAGTGGTTTGCCTACCAAAATCAGCTTGAGTTACAGATGGCCCTGACGGCAATCGAGAAAATCTCTCCACAAGTTGTTTTGGAGATTGGCGTCGCTCATGGTGCATCACTCGCGGCTTGGTCGGCAATCGCCCACCCCGAACTAACCATTGCCCTTGACCCCGAGGACATACCACGAACCCCAGAGCAAAAAGCGTCATACGACTTCCTCGCCAAAATCTACAATTTCAGACGGATTCCGTTTTATACTCGCAACCCTAATGCCCACAAAATGCTGGAGAACTATTTGGATGGCCGAAAGGTTGATTTTATGTTTATCGACGGAGCGCATGGTTTTGATGATGTCAAGCATGATTATTATAGTTACAGAAAATACATGGCCCCCAATGGAGTGGTGGGTTTTCATGACATTGCCTACACGGAGGGTCTGGTTGACGCTGGCTCGCAAGTAAACTGGTTGTGGGACAGGCTGAAATTATTATATGACCATGATGAGTTCTATTCACACTCAACAATGGGAATTGGTCTTATCTATCTGGGCGTGCCGATGCCAAAAAGCTCACACGAATTATGATTAGGGATATTATCATCACCTGGCCACGCAATTGTGACTATCCGTTGTGGAGACAGTTCATACGGGACAATCGCGCCATATTCAATGAGATAGTCGTCGCTTTTACTGAAACAAATCAGGGTTATAACTATCGGGATTTTGTATCTCAAGCGATGTTTCCAGACTATGTACATTTTTTGGAGGCTCCAACTCCTCGGGCGGGAATTGACGACTGGCGGAATCTAGCTATCAACGCTTCATTGCTTCATTCATACAATGCACCCTGGATATGGTTTACGGAACAAGATTTTTATCCTAGTGAGGGGTTTTGGTCTGCCGTGGATCGCTTAGAATCCGATGGCAACGAAGCTATCGCAGTTTATCAGGGTGAACGCATGCACCCATGTTGCATCTTTGTCAAACGGGAAGTGTTAAATAGGACCAGCAAGAACTTCAGTATCGTACCGGACAAATACGATCATTTTTATCTATTCCAAAAAGATCTTGAAAATCTGGGGGTGAAGATTGGCAAAATCGACCCTAAAACCTATTTTCATTATAACGGATTGAGCCACAATTGGTCATTGGTTACTAATGGGTCTGATCCAAACTATTACCCCGAGGAGTTTATTGGTTGGCTGAAACAGAGTATGACCGTAAGGGTCCAAAAAGACCCCGAATTTGAACGAATTGCCAATGCGGTAATTATCAAATATGAAGGTCAAAAGGCATGAAAAAACAGGCCCTGGACCACTCCTCCACCACTCCCCCGGCCACTTTTTGAGGCTAAGAGGGGACACACCCTATAATAGGGGATAGGGTAGGGGAGTATGCGGAAAATAACGTGTATATAGTATGTTAAAAGTATTTGCAGACCAACACCATTTTAGCCTGTACAATTCACTCAAAATGTTGTTTGAGGACCGTTTGGGTGGCATTTTATATCGTCCTATTGGCCGGGATTGGTTGGATAAGGGATATTGGCGCATTGCCGAGATTTACAATAACCACCCATTTACGGTCGCACAATATTTGGGCATACATGATGATTACGTTGACGAGGACGGGGTATATAGGATTTGGGAAAACGGACATAAATTTTACCAAAATGCCGTTACCATTGACCGCTTTTTTAGGGAGCCAATAGACATTGTAATTGCCACGGTACCCGAGCATATTGAGAGTTTTAAGCGATTATGTGAGCAACACCCCAACCACCCAAAGTTTATTTATCAAATCGGCAATGCTTGGCCGGTTGAGGCGGGCATAGCACCAAACATTATGGCAAGCGCTAAAATTGCCAACGTCCCCGGGAATATAAATTTTATTGAGTATCACCAAGAGTTTGACACCAATATTTTTTGCCCGTCAGTTGGTGAGCCGGGTAATAATATTTACTCGTTTATCAATTGCCTAAACACGGCAAGCATTTATGAGAAAGATTGGCCGCTTTTTACTGGACTTGAGCAAGCAATGCCCGATTGGACGTGGCGTACATTTGGCGGCTCATGCCGGGACGGTGAGTGTAACGGGCAAGAGGCGGTAGCCAATAAAATGCGTAAGGCAAGATTTATTTGGCAGGTAAAAAACCTTGGCGACGGATACGGTCATGTTTTACACAATGCCTTGGCAGTTGGCCGGCCTCTTATCATTAAAAAACAATATTACATTGGCAAAATGGCTGAGCCTCTTTTGATTGATAATGTGACTTGCATTTATATTGACGATTTAAGTTATCCACAAATCGTTGACAAGATTGTGTATAACTCGGACCCGGAACGTTACGCGGCCATGTGCAAAGTGGCGTATAATACATTTAAGCAGTATGTGGATTTTGACCGGGAGCAAAAAGACATTGAAGTATTTTTATCAAAGTTGGTATAATTAAAATATGGCAGTTACGTTTACAATAACAATATAAATATATGGCAAACCCAAACGCAGATTACCCAACGGCAATACACACAGCAATTGACATAAGCGCTTATGCTAATACGGCTCTTGGAAAAACAGCAGTAACACATACCGACGTACACGGCAAAATTGAGCAAGAGATATTATCGACCCAAACAAAAATTGGCAAGGGTGCGAGTACCCCGGTGGCAGATAAAGTTTTAATGGGTGGTGCCGGTGCAACGTCCTCATGGGAGACAATATCACACACTATATTATCAGACATTGGTACAAATACTCATGTCCAAGTGGATAGCCACATAGGAAGTACCAGCAATCCCCATTCAGTTACTTTGGCACAAGTAGGTGGCACTACTGACCATACAGCACTATCCAATATTGGTGTTAATTCACATTCAGATATTGATACTTTCATAGCGACAACTGTTCCTACAACTTATCTACCTTTAGCAGGTGGAACAATGACAGGTGGTATCGTCAACTCCACTTCAATCAATCCCCTTACAACCCTTGCGGAGTCTTGGATAGGTCCTTCTACTACTACAGGGATATATTTTAAGGGAGGCAACGTCGGCATCGGGACGACGAATCCGGGTCAAAAACTTGAAGTGGCTGGAAGTCTTTATGTGAATGGCGGAGTAATTTACCTAAACAATAATTTGTACCTCGCTGGAAAAGGTACAGCCGGTGGAAATTTGACGATTGCCAAAGTAGACACGTCAAATAATCTACAGATTGGTGAAGTAAACACACTTGGAAACATCCTGTTTATGCCTGGGGCTACTGAAAAGGTCAGGATAACAAACTCTGGCAACGTCGGCATCGGGACGACGGGGCCAACAAGAATACTTGGGATCGGTGGATTGGTAGCAAGAAATATAGGTATGGAGCGGGGAACAGTTGCGAATACGGCGGGTTTTGCATTAACCGTTAATTCAGGGGGTGCCACGAGCGGGGCAACAGATAAAAACGGTGGGGATATTCTAATTACTAGTGGTATTAGCACGGGAAGTGGTTTTTCAAGCGTTAAATTACAAGCAGTAACAGCTGGAGCTACGGGTACAGCAGATAGAACAGTTACTACCCATTTAGAGGTTGGAAATTCCAAGTTTGCACTATTTGGTGGAACTCCAGCAGTTCAACAAAGTACAATTGTGGATGCTGACGGCACACTTGCAGATATTACAACGAAATTCAATACCCTATTAGCCAGTTTAGAAGCTTATGGATTACTAAAATCGGCATAAAATGAATGAAAATAGAAAGTTTTTATGACTACTTGGAATACAAAAGACAATTTAGACCAGTCACTATCGGAAACTACAAGAGAATATTAAACAAAGTATTTAGGGATTTAGAAACAACCGACATCAGACCAAAAATGGCGGAAGAATGGATACTTAATATGCAAAAGAGAAATCTTTCAGCCAGTCATATTAACAATACCGCCGCCATCTTGACTTGTTATGATAAGTTTTCAGGGACTGAATTAAATCTTATTAGAGTTAAAAAACCAAAACCCTTGATAAAGGATACACTTACAGAAGGAGAAGTAGCAAGAATTATTGCCGCCTGTAGTAACAGCAGGGAAAAAGCCATAATATCATTACTTGCTTATTCTGGTATCAGAGCTAGTGAACTATGCAATCTAAAAGTAGAAGATGTAGACCTAGACAACGGGGTTGTACATATTATTAACGGCAAGGGTGGTAAGGATGGAATATCGTATATCGCCAGAGAATGCTGCAAAATGATAGCTGAATATATAAAGGAATACGAAACTAATCCCCACTTATTTCGCCACTCGCTAGCCACAAATTTAGTTAAAAAAGGTGCTAATATATTAACAGTACAAAAACAATTAAGACATGAAAACCTTGAAACCACACAAATTTATATCAGGTCATTTCCTGAAAGAGTTCAGGATGAATATGCATTTTTCAAACCAAATTATGTGTAGTATAATATGATATAATAAAGAAAGAAGGTGAGAATATGATAGATATAAAAGATTTTATAGAAAAAGAAATATTAGGATTAAATTCTTTGGTTAGAATTACAGATGACGCTTTGGCGGTATCTACCAAGAAATTTGACTCATCTACGGGTGAGGAACTTCCAGAAGAAGTAATTGGTGGAAATATTAAAGAATATATTGACAAAAAAGCTGAATTATTAAAACAAATTACTGAAATTGATGCTTTTGTTAAAAAGTTTAATGCTTTAGTACCACAACAAATTATAAAATGATAGACATAACAAAAAAGACATTAGAAGAACTTAAAAGTTTGGCTTATGATACGATGGTTGAATTACAACGTGTCCAAAACAATCTCCAAATCTTAAATAACGAGATATTTAAGAAGACAACTCCAGAAGAAAAAACTGAGAGAAAAAAGTAGTTACTTTTGGAGGACTTGTTGAAGTGATAGAATTATCAGCAGACAAGAAAGCAGAGTAATATTATGACATGGCAAACGTCAAATTCAATTCCTTGGTATCAAAAACTATATTGGGCAATATGGAATAGTATCATTGCTTTGTGGGACGATAACGTGGTGACGTGGGACGCCGTGGGCGACCACGATTGGAATACTCAAAATGCGGCCGTGACGTGGTTTACCAAGAATTAAAATAGTATAATAAATATATGGGAGTAACAAGCACACAACCAACAAGCCGACGAGGATATTTAAGCCAAGGTGAATTGGAGCAATTGGCAAATATTACTATTACCGACACCACCGAGGCCGACGACAGGATAAGCCAAGCCGAGGAGATGATTGATGCCTATGTGGGCGCCCAAGACAAACATATGGATTGGGTAGTCAGGGGGTTGGCCGCCGCCGCAGGATCGACCTCACTTACTCTCGAAACTTCACAGCAGAATACTTACGATATTGATTACTTCAAATTGTGTGAGATTGAGATTTTGGGCGGGACTGGTGTAGGACAGCGTCGCAAAATCACCGCCAGCACCAAGGCGGGCGTCCTGACAGTCGACAGTGCGTGGGTCACCACCCCGAGCATAGATAGTTTTTATAAGATTTCCCAGATTGGTAAGTTTCCCCGGACGTGCGATGTTGAAACCTACACCAGCGGAGCCAATACCACCTACTACAAAGCCATCCCAGAGGCCGTGAAAAGGGCCGTGGCCGCACAGATAGAATATGTAATTGAGATGGGAGATGCGTTTTTCGCCGGAGATAAGTCTGAAATGCAGAGTGAGAGCATTGGTGATTATTCATATGCAAAGGGTAAGGGTGTTTCGAGTATTAGCAAACTGATAAGCCCCAAGGCAAAAATCATTCTCAAGGGAATTTACAACCGCACGGGGACGATAGTCGTATGAGATATGGGCATAAACTCACTACTGAATCAAACAATCTCGATATACTCAAAGTCCGGGTATAACGCCTATGGCCGGGAAACGGTGGGTACGGCTACTTCTGTACAATCAAGATTTCAAAAGAAAACCAAACAGAAGCTATTACCCAATGGATCAGTCATAATGATTGAGGCTATCTGCTACATCTCCTCCGATACCACAATTGCCGTTGACGATAAGATAACTTATGGTGGAGTGGATTATAAAGTCTATGGTATCTATGCGGCCGTCGACGGCTCCGGCGATACCAATCACTATAAATTAGAGCTTACCAAGTGGAAAGCAACATAAAATGGAAATAAAAATAGACATTAAAGATTTCGAGAAAGGCGTCAAACAATTGGAGATTACGTTCGCCAAAGCCACCCTGCGAGGACTCAATGACGTTGCAAGCGAAGTTCTACGGTTAAGCATGTTTGAGGTCCCGCACGACACGGGCATGCTTCAATCGAGTGGACACGTTGAGCCGGTCAAAGATGACGAGGTGATTGTCGGATACAACAAGGTCTATGCCGCACGATTGCATGAACACCCCGAGTATAGATTCCAAAAGGGACGCAAGGGAAAATATCTTGAGGATCCAATTAAGAACAACCTATCAACATATCTGAAATACATGGAGAACGCCGTGGGGGGGGCGTTAATATAATATGGCTTATTTACTCGATGACATAGCTCAAAAATTAACAGATAGCGGGGTTGGGACTATCGGGACCAATATATTCAAATCCTACATGCCAGATACCGTTGATACTGGTATCTGCGTGCTGGACACCGGCGGGCCAATGCCGGACAAAGAATTGCCAACAAAAAGTCCAACTTTTCAGGTGTTCATTAGAGCCGCAGATTATATCACCGGCCGGGCCAAACTTGATGCCGTCCGATCAGCCCTACATCAGACAAAGAATACGACCCTCGGGAATACGTTTTTTTACTATATATCAGCCCAAAGTGGGGGTGGACATATCGGCCGCAATGAAAGAGGACTGGATGAATTTAGTATCAATTTCATCTGTCTTACACGATAATATCCGCATTATAATGTTTTATGATTACCATCAATGGGAAACAATATAAGGAGTTGCGTTGCGCCAAGTGCCAGAAGTTTGTTGTTTATCAAAATATCAGCGCCGGAGTGGTCTGTTTTCAATGTCCCCGATGTGATTTTCTTAACGAGTGGACATTCAAGTATTTGAAAACTGATGAGAATGAGGCTATGATTAAAAAGGATTATCAATTAATCATGAAGGGGGGAAAATGACTTACGCAACTGGTGCATGGGGTCCAGAAGCCCAAGAGCGAAGTAAAAAAAGAAAGGTATATTTTGATAAACAGGTTGTAAAAAACGGGAGCGCAGACCGAAATAGAGTTTGGGGTGCTAAATTAAGAGAGAGGGCAATTATTAAACTTGGTGGTAAGTGCAAAGAATGTGGATTTTTAGACCATAGAGCGTTACAAATTGACCATGTAAACAATGACGGATATGTGGAACGTAAATTGATACAAACGCGCACAACTTATCTCAAAAAAGTGATAGCCGATAATAGCAACAATTATCAACTTTTATGTGCAAATTGTAATTGGATTAAGAAGTATAATACTAATATGTTAAAAATTAAAAAGGGAAAGGGGGTGAATTAAATGGCAGACATTACCAATGTAAAAGTTGGGGCATGCTCGGTAACTTATAACAGCGTTGACTTGGGTCATACCAAGGGAGGCGTTGAAGTTAGTTACGAGCCGGTATTCCACGACGTAAGTGTTGATAAATACGGCGAAAGTGTTGTTGAAAAATACTTGATGGGCGAAAAATGGACAGTTAAGGTCCCATTGGCCGAATTGACAATTGCCAACCTAAAAGTTGCAATGCCCGCAGGGACATTTGCAGGAGCGGCAAACGCTCGGTTGACATTAGGACACAGCGCCGGGACAAAAGCGACCACAAGTGCCGCACAATTAGTGTTACACCCGCTCAACATGGGTACTCGTGCAAACGATATTGTTTTGCATAAGGCTTTTGTTGCAAGCACCATTGACTTACAAATGAAAGTTGATGAGGAAAACATAATTGAGGTGGAATTTGAGGCGCTTGTTGACGAGTCAAAAGCCGACGGTAATTACCTCGGTTTAATCGGCGACAGTACCGCATAAACCCTAACTATTGCTTGGCAAACGTGGTACCAGTTACCCGCCAAAAATAGTTATGAAAACACAAACAATTAAGTTAGATAATGGCGAAATAGAAATTGCAAAATTGCCGATTGGCAAATATGCAGAGTTATTAAAAGCCATTAAGGAATTACCCAAACACATAAAAGGTTTGGAAAACAAAGACACCGACAGCATTATTGAAATGTTGCCGGCGCTTATTGGTGAAAGTTTACCCGACGTCATTGAGATATTAACCATTGCCACACCGCTCAAAAAAGAGCAGATTGAGGAAATGGGACTTGATGAGGTTACCCGGGTAGTTTTAGCAATAATTGAGGTCAATAATTTTAGGGAAGTTTACGAAAACATAAAAAAAGCCCTCGCCCGCCCGGCGACAATCACCAAGTAAACGACGATGAGTGGTTGTATTGGGCAATTGACCAGTTGGCACATGAGTACGGGTGGGCCAAACGTGACATATTGGAGCAAGTGTACTTCGACGAGCTATTTATTTTCGCCCGGCTTATAAACAGGCGTAAAATTAACGAGTATAAAATGGAGCTTGCGATTGCTACAAATCCCCATGTAAAAGACCCAAAATCATTATGGCGTATGTTTGACCGTCAAGAGCGCGAAAATGAGGGCAAGGGTTATTTGGACGCCGAATTTGACCCGGCCACATTTGAGGCATTTAAGCAAACATTAAAAAGACATGGAAGCGCAATTGATGTAAAATAGTTGACAACGCCACAGGCTAAAAGACGTTAAACCATTATGCCCCTCTTGCCACGCCAAATATGACGGCATTGGCACAAAGGGGTGGAAAACAAGAAGGGGGGTGACTGTATGAAAAAGGAACCTACAAAAAAAGATTTAGCAATGATTTTATTACTTGGTTTGGGCATGTTGAGCTTTGGGTCAATATTTATTTGGTTACCACCCATTGGCTGGCCATTATTGTTTTTTGGTGCCATTTGTTTGTTACTTTTCCTGTTAACCATTATTACAAAGCTATATAAAAAAGTGATAAAATAAACTATATGGGAGGAGATAGTAAATATGTCTTTTAATGTAGGTTCAGTAGTCGCCCACGTTAAGGCTGATATATCCGATTTTCAAAATGGCATGAAGCAGGTTGAAAAATCGGCAGAGAGTTTTAAGGGCAAATTAAACAGTTTGGGTGATGGTTTGGTAAACGTTGGTAAACAAGTAAGCGTCGTTTCCGCCATAGTGGGGACTGGATTGACTTTGTTTTTGAAAGATGCCTCAAAAGAAGCAAACAACTTAGAGCGCGCCATGACGACATTGGACATTATCTCGGGGCGTTTTGGAGTGAATAGCGAAAAAGCCAAACAGGCGGCTCAAGATTTAGGCCGGGAGCTAAGGATTGGTATAGGGCCAGCGGCCGCAAGTTTACAAAATCTTTTGAAAGCCGGATTGGGCCTTGATGAGGCAACCGACATGTTAAAAAGGTTTACAAATGAAGCCATAACTGGAAAATCAAGCTCAATTACATTATCCCAAGCGGTTGAAAACTTGTCATTTTCATACGCAACCAACAACTCTGCAATTGGTAATTTATCTGGTATTAATGAAAACTACATAAACATAATTGAAAAAGGGAGGGCGGCGTTAGTTGCAGAGGGGGTGTCGGTCGATACTATAACCGACGATATGGCTAAATATCGGGGAATGATTGACTTAACAAACCTCACAATGGGAAGCTCGGAACGTTTTACCGGGACATTGATTGACAAACAAGCAATATTGGACCAAAGCATACTTGAGTTAAAAGTATCATTTGGCGAACTTATAAACCCGGTATTGGCAAAATTAGTGGACATGTTGACAAAGGTTGTGACGTGGTTTACCTCTTTGAGTGAAAGCCAGAAAAAAACAATTATCATTATTGGTTTAATTGTTGCCGCCATTGGTCCATTCCTCATAATATTGGGTATGTTGGTCAACGGAATTGCCGCCGTTATTACGATTGGCACAGCACTTGGTACCCTTTTGACTTTTTTATCGGCCAACCCAATTGTGCTTATCATTGCCGCCATTGTGGCGCTTATCGCCATTGGTGTTTTGTTATACAAAAATTGGGATAAGGTCAAAGAGGTTGGCCGTATTGTAATGGAGTTTTTGGCCCGTAAATGGGAGGAATTAAAAGAAACATTAGCCCGGGTTGGCAATCAAATACTTGACGCAATAATGTGGCCGTTTAACGAAGCCAAAAAGAGGATTGAGGGGGTTGTTAATTGGATTAAGGACAAATTAGATTTCACTAAACGACAATCACCCTCGGTGGTTGATATTGTCAAAACCGGAGTTGGTAAGGTAAATGACGCCCTCGGTGATTTGGCATTTGGCGCCACATTTAATGCCAATGCCGCCGGTGCCGCAGTCAATTATGGTGGGAACCAAAAAAGTACGACAATAGTACAGGTGAGTATGGCCGGGGCGGTGATTTCCGATGCTTTTGGCGCGGGACAGATGGGAGAGCTGTTGGGAGATGCAATAATTAAACGATTGCAACAACAGGTAAGGATTTAATATGGCGTATTCTATAACGATAGCTGGGGTCGATAGAACGGACGATGTGATCGCCTCCACGGTGGTTGTTGAGGATGCAATAAACGATAAGGCCAATACTTGCTCATTCGCCCTAATTGACCGTGGAAGTGATGGCGCACCAGCGACAGATGATGAGATTGTGGTTACTCTAGCGAGCGGGACTAAGTTATTCGGAGGGTACATAATCAATATAAAACTACAGAAGTCCAGTAGTGGGGTAGTCCAGTACAAAATAAGCTGTATCGACTATACTTATATTTTGGATCGCAATTTGGCACATATTTCATATTCAAGTCAGACAGACGCGGCGATAATAACTGATTTGGTAGGCAGATATTGTTCAGGTCTGGGAGTAACAACCACGAATGTTCTGGCTGGTGTAACTATAGATTCAATCAAATTTAATTATCTTCAATTGAGTCAGGTTTTAAGGAAAATAACCGAACTTACCGGTAGGAATTGGTATATAGACTACGACAAAGATATTCACTATTTCCCCCTCACCACTAGCGTGACCCCATTTAATATTGACAGTACGACGAATACCTACTCCGACCTACAAATAAGCAAAGACACCTCACAGCTAAAAAATCGGGTATACGTTCGTGGAGGCACGAAACTGTCAGATGCGACCACCTACTCGGTCAAGGGCGATGGCGCGGCTAGACAGTTTCCCTTACCAGACAAACCTCACGGGGTAACAATAACAGTAAATGCAGTATCAAAAACCCTCGGGGTCAAGAATATAGATTTAAGCGGATTTGATTTTTATCTGAACTTTCAGGAGAAATACATCGAGCAGGATTCCGGGGGAGCAGTTCTAACGACTTCCGATACCCTAGCGGTGAATTATACCTACGATATTCCTATTTTGGTCGCGATTGAGGATACGGCGAGTATTTTAGCCAACGGAATCAAAGAGTTTGCTATTTTCGACAAAGCTATTGATACCACACAAGCCGCCCGAGACCGCGCCAGCGCGGAATTAACAGATTATGCCAATGATATTATCGAGGGGAGTTTCTTGACCCATGAAACGGGATTTAGATCGGGGCAATATATAAATATCAATTTGAGTGAATATGGAGTAAATGACAACTACATTGTACAAAAAGTAGTTGCAAGATCATTCGGGGCTGGGAATTTCACCTATCTCGTGTCAATCGCCAGCAGTAAGACGTTGGGAATAATTAAATTCTTGGTCCAACTTCTCGAAGCCAACAAGAATCTGATCGAGCTTGATGATGATGAGGTGGTAGATGAGTTATTTCAGATTTCAGACAACCTTATTAGTGATAGCCTCGAAGATTCACTCATAATTGATAGCACTGGGCCTTATTTCACCTGGTGTACCGACAGCACCGACGCCTCGCCGATTACAAGGGCGAGATGGGATTTATTTCAATGGGGATAGCAAAATGTATAATAAAACCATGAAACTTGACGATTATTTTCAAACTAAGGGCCAATGTTTAATTGTGATCCAGGACGCGAGAACGGGAAAAATAAGATCAAAAGATAGGATAATAAATACTTTCTGCACAGTTGGGAAAAACGCCATTGCCGACCACCTAAAAGGAACCACGGCTAATAATAAAGGAATCATTACCTATTGCGCCTTGGGGACCAATAGTACAGCCCCGACCGTCGCCGATACCACTTTAGGAACGGAGCTTTTTAGGAAGTTGGTCAGTGTGAGGAGCGTAAGCGCCAAGATAGCCACATTTCAGACGTTTTTCACTACCTCCGAGGGTAATGGAACCTTGCGCGAAGCTGGCCTGTTTGGCGATGATGCTAGTAGCACCGCCAATAGTGGCACCCTATACTCAAAATTAGCAATTAACAGAACTAAAACCTCTAGCGATACCCTCACGCTAACTTGGACTATCACGATAGGGTAAAATGAAAATATGGCAAAACTATTAAGGATTAAATTGTTTCAATCAAGCGACGATCTGCAAATGCTAGAAAATGAAGTAAACGCATATTTGGCTGATAATCAACTCTTGACCGAGGATTTTATTGATATTAAATACTCCATGATTGTTTGTGGTTCAGCCCCATCAAATTCTATCCAACATTATTGTATTGTTGTTGTTTATAGAAAGGAGTTGGTATAAATGGCAGATAGCACCGCCGCAGTAGCCGGGACAAATGCTACCGCCACCGAGTTCAACAATCTACGCAAAGACGTGGTTTTGGGTCAAGCGGTCATGGGAACTGAAACTTACGGAGCCTCAATCGCAATTGACTGGTCAGACTTAACCAAAGGAAAAGTCCGCACGATCACTCTAGCTGGGAATCCTACAATTACCTTCAGCAATCCAGCAGTCGGACAGGCCATACTAATTCGTCTGATTCAGGACGCCACTGGAAGCAGGACGATAACATGGCCGACGATTAAATGGCCCGGCGGATCGGCCCCGACGCTCACCACCACAGCATCTAAGATCGACTCATTTCTTATTGTCTGCACTGCCGCCTCAACATTCGATGGTTATCATGCCGGATTCGGCTTGAGTAGTTAAAAATATGATCGCCCCCAATATCATAATAATATGGCCAAGTACAAACGCCTCTATCCCGTCTGGATTCACCCGCGAAACCACTCTTGATTCAAAATTCACCAGAGGGACGGCCGCCTCGACTGATCCAAATACCACGGGAGGGGCGACTACACATACTCACACCTCCTCGGCCCATAGCCACACAATGTCAAGCCATACTCACCTTATTTTTCTCCATCAGGCCGGTGGAAATGACAACAATTCAGACTCAGATGGATCGGAAAGTTTTAGTATCGACCACTATCACAGCGTGAATATCGCCGGGGTAACCAATGGGGGTCTAAGTTCAGTTACCTCTACTTACGCTTCCGTATCAAACAATCCTCCTTACTACGAAGTTATTTTTATTAAGGCATCTGGATATTCATTTATCCCTAATGGATCAATCATCATGGAATCAGATACGACTATTCCGACAGGGTTTGCTAATTGTGACGGCACGGGGGGAACACCGGATTTGCGGAATAAATATCTACTGGGGGCAGGAACGGGGGCAGACTCGGGGACCACAGGAGGATCGCTTACGAATATCCACGATTTAACTCACACCCACACCGAAACAGCCCACGGGCACTCACAAGCGGTCGCTGGGGGAGCGTCAGCGGCGGGAGGATCAAGAGGCCAGTCTGGCAATACCTACGTCCATCAGGGCCACACCCATAACGCCATCCTGAATGACGCAACGGCTGGAAGTATCGGATCGGTCAGTCTTACCACCGCGGAAACCGTGGAGCCTGCCTATAAGAAGTTATTGGCTATAGAGAATACATCCGGCGCGGCCCTACTCCCCGTTAAGGGGATGGTGGCAATGTGGCTAGGAACTCTTGCCACGATCCCAGCAGGCTGGTTTTTATGTGACGGCACTAAGGGCACGCCGGACATGCGTGAAAAGTTCATCAAATGTGCTCTAACAACTGGCGAAATTGGAAATATTGGCGGAAGCACAACCCACACCCACGCTTCTCAAGGCCACACCCACACTGGCGGATCTCATACTCATACGCCAACGACGAATGATCTGACTCACCCGCAGGGGGAGGATAGGACTGTCGGCGGAGTTGGTGGCTCCCGTGCCATTAATAAAGGTGACAACAGTCATGGTCAAATCGACTCGGTTGATAATGGGACGGCCTCATGGAATTCTTCAAATACAACTGGCGATAGTTCAAACAATGAGCCCCTTTATACCACGGTGGCCTATATCCAATTCCAATATTCCGTCGGCGGTGCGGCGTTATTCGCATTGGCATAATTAATTGATATACTAGAATTTATGAGAATCACCCTGCCAACAGTTTATAGCCAGTGGGATATATATTATAATAGGGTATATGAAAGTGATATGTCCTAAATGTAATTGCCAATTTGAAGCTAAGAAAAAAAGAGCTCAGCCTAAAAAAATAATCTGCTTAATTTGTAAAAAAGAGGTTTTTAGAAAACATGAAAAAGCAAAATACTGTTCTAACAAATGCAAAAGTATTGCTTCAAGTAATAGAAAATATAGGGTAATTAAAGTTTGTAAACAATGTAAAAAACAATTTGAGTTAATTGGCAAAGGGAGAAAAGAAAGTCAAAAAAGACAGTTTTGCTCACAAATTTGTTGGTATAATTACAAAAGAATAGAGAAAAAAAGAAACAATGGATATATTCAAATTTATGTTGGTAAAGATTATCCCGGAGCGAAAAAGAATGGTAGGATGTGGGAACATAGATTTATAATGCAAAAACACATCGGTAGAATAATAGAAAGATCAGAAGTTGTACATCATAAAAATGGCATTAAAACAGATAACAGAATTGAAAACTTAGAATTAGTTACCCCACAATTAAATACAGCATATGCTTTATTAAAATCAAATGAAAATTAACCTTCCTACTATATTTTCACAATATGACAGCCGTTGGGCGCAGATTTTACTTGGAAATAATACTGCGGCGAGTTTCAATATTTATAATTATGGCTGTTTAATTACCTGTCTTGCCATGGCCTGCAAGTATTACGGCAAAGAAGAAACCCCGGCAACAATCAATGAAAAATTAAGGGGAGCAAAAGGATTCGTCAGCGGCGGACTTTATGTTTGGGGAAGTATCTCTAAAATTTACACTGACATCATCGAGTCCCGGGTCCAAACTCCGTCGGCATTAACAGATGCACAAATTGGTGAAATCAAAACGGCCATCGATGCCGGATTCCCGGTGATGATTCATCTGGACTATAATCCCCGAACGGTCGAGAACGATATGCATTTTGTCTTGGTTGTTGATTATGATCCGACTGATGAAAATAATTTTACTATCGCCGATCCATTGGGGGGCAAAGTCCATAGCCTAAAGGATTATTTGGGCTGGTTTAGACCATCAGTCAGAAAAACAATCGAGCAATATATTATCATCAAAGGCAAAAAACCCAAGGTCGATGCTTCAATGATTTCCATTTCTAAAGAGAGTTATGACCTATATACTCGGAATCACGATCAATGGCACAAGTTGGTCCATTATTTGAAGCCAGATGCCGACCCCAACGGCACCCTCTTCGAGGATGTTCAGACGGTCATTGCAGGTATAAAAAGTCGTCAAACCGATCTCGAAAATCAACTAAAACAGGCTATTGAGAAAGGAAAAATCACCGAGCAGGAAGTTGCCAACCAAAAGGATAAATTAGCAAACATGGAGGCCGAGTGCCAGAGGGAACTAAAACAGGCAAAAGACGAATATGTAGCCTTGAAAGCGACGGTACCCGACACTGAAAAATTAAGGGGGTCATATGAGGGTAGGATTTCAGAGCTTGAGGGTCAATTGAGGGAGGCTCAAAAACAGATTGGATTGAGAGATTTGGAGATTTCCCGACTCACCGGCGAGGCCGAGGTAGTTAGCTGGATCACCAAACTGCTACAATGGATTAAAGATAGACTCAAATAATGCAAAATGCACGAAAAAACATTTATTCAGATATTTATGAAATGTCACAAAAGGGTGAATTAACATTATCGTCGATAATAACCAAGACAGAGTTGGGTTTTTGGTTTCCCCTCATTGGTCTGGGGGTCACTATCGCCCTAACATTCTCGAGTCTATCTGGGAGACTAGATTTGATAAATCAAAAACTAGATATTGTCGCCGAACAGCAAAAAGAGTTAATTGTGAAATACGCATCGGTTGAAAATCGTTATGGAACTATGGCCCTGAAACTCCAAAGAATTGAAACGGTTATGGAACTAAAATAGAAAGGTGGTGAGGATATAAATGGACCCAAAGATATTTGAATTACTTGCGGGAGCAATTATGCCCCCGGTAATTGATTTGATAAACAGCAAAATCGCCCATCCTACGGTGCGATATTTTATAAGTATTAGTATTTGTTTGGTTTTGGGAGCGATATTTAATCTCGGCAAACTCAACCCCGGCGATATTCTAGCCAGCGGAGCCATTATTTTCGCCGCCGCCCAGACAGTCTATAAGACTTATTGGTCAGGATCAAACGCCAGAGCTAAGGTGTTCGGAGAGCAAATCAGGAAATAAACAAAACCCGGGCCAATCTCAAATCGTAGTTATTTAGTCGGCACCGGGTGTATTTGGAGAAATACAATATCAGACTACATCATTCTGGCAATTGTGTCAAATGAGTGCTAAAGATTGACCTACTTTGATGTATTGACAGGCGACCGTCTCAATATGATAAATTGGATATTGTAATCATTTAGATTGCCGTCTATAATCTGGTTCAGCAATAGCTATTTTTCGCTTGGGCTGGCTACGCTGAACCAGCACAGCCCGGACGAAAGGTAGCTTTTTTTGTGAAGACACATATAAAGTTCGACGATAATAAATTTCAATACAAGAAGAGGTGTGATTGTGGCGGTTTTATTTGCGTTGAGGTCGACAACACAACCCCAGTGCCGGAATTTTACGGTATATGTACACGATGTAAAAAGAAACAGGAGTTTTTGGAGCTGATACCCATTACTGGACCAACCAAGAAAGATGACTGATTTAGCAGACGGCGTGAGCGCCGGTATTTTCCGATGTAAATCGGTTTGCGAACAAAAATACACTACTCACGCCCTAAAGCGAAGCGACAGCGTACGGCATAAATATATATAGAGGACAAGTGGAAACACAACCAATATATATGCCGGGGCAAGAGCAAAGCGGAGGGGGAATGGCTGGGAAAACTCTTTGATCCCGGAGGGGAACAAAAGAGTTGGTTAAACGTGACCAAACGACAAAATGGCCTGTAGATATTGCGACAAACCTATAAATAATGACCTATATTTTTGTAATGATATTTGCCGGGAGAAATATGGCCTGAAACACTATGGCCCTGCCACCAAACAGATCATGGGGGTCACCAAGGCATATCTGCGCGCCAAAATTGGGGCCATGAAGCAAAGAGCCATTGGGATGCAACGAACGGACGGCGCAAGCATACAGGAAGCAATGGATGTATTCAGATAATGACCTGACGAATACAACACCGTGAAAATCAAGCTGGTCCTAAAACTGCCACTTGACAATCATAATACAGATACTCTATATTCAAATTATGATTGGCGCACTAATCGGAATCTACTATAAAACAAGAGAAAGCGCAGTCGAGGCTTTTGATAAAATGTCAGACTGGAAAAAGAAAAATCACAACATTATTGAATTTGAAAACGCCTATTTAATAGTTAGCAACGAGCAGATTAAAACGCTCAAAAACAAATGACCACAATAACTGATTACGCCCGCGACCTAGTACTGGAAACACAAAAGAGGTTGATCGATAAAAATGAGAAACTTGACAAAGATAGAATTGACATACCAGATATATATAAATTCAACGCAGAGCCTCTTACCGATGAGGAAATTAAAGACCTGACCCTTGATTTCATTGAAATTATCAAAAATAGAATAATTGGATAAATGACCTACAAACTGACCGTCGACTATTCCACTCCAATCAAACCCATCACCCCCCTAAACTTAACTGCTTACCATATCACCGGAACTAGGTTTATTGCCCTCGGCGACAAGCTGAATGAGGTTATCACCGCCCTCAATTCACGGGAAGAAAAAGAACCCACAGTCAAGGAGGAAATATCATTTTCGGGAGATGGCGAAAATGAGAGTCCTCCCCTCCCCGATCAGCGAGAGGAACTGGAGGAAACAATTAACGAGTCTCTACCTATTAATTGTCCTATTATGCTAGACGATCTCGTGAGTCTAGCCAACAAAATTCTTCACAAGTGGAATTTAACGCCAAAGAAATGACCCCACCCATTACCAACCAAATTAAAAAACGAGAGATTAAAAAAACATGAAAGAAGATATAAGACCACAATGGTATTTCAGTAAAAGAGAACACCCAGACTTTGACCAAAGATGGGGATTTTTCGGATTCAAAGTTTTTGTAGGTAGAGTAAAAGAAGTAGACCCAGATTTTATAGTTTTTAACATTTATACACCCTGGTTTAGCTGTGGCTACGCCTGGTAACTAACCATGCCCACAAACACCAACCAAAAGAATATGAACCATGAATTTTTAGGCAAACCAGACAGTAGATTTCCCAACCTAAAAACTGGGGCGGTTTACTCATTAAGCATTAAGGAGGAGTCGCAAGGATTGTTTGGATGGTTAGTTGGAAATACTAGACCAATAATTACTCACCCCATTCGTTGTCCATATTCTTCTTGGGGAACATTTTATGAAAATTGGAAAGCCTTATGAACACCAACCAAACCGAACTAGAGAGAGTTGACCAAGAGTTTGATGAGAGATTTTCAGAATCAAGATATGCGACAAGAATCAAAGCCTTCCTCCACACCCAAATCAAAGAAGCTGAGGAGAGGGGGAGAGAGAAAGCAAAAATAGAAATTATTTCTGACTTGATAATCAGTGGCAAAAATCCTAGTTATTACCCCAGCTATCTCCCTACTAATGAAGAGTTCAAGAAAGCCTACGAGAGATTTATGAAACCAGATGATTACACAGGAGGATTGTCCCCGTTACCAATTGATAAAAGCAAATGAAACCTGAACAGAAAGCCAAAAAGAAAAGACTTCGATGTTCAGTATGTTCATTCATTTTGACAGCAGGTAACGCCAAGGCTGGAGATGTTTGTCCTTGGTGTAGTCGGGGAATATTAAATTATCCAAAAAAGACATGACCACTAAACCAACTTCTCCGAAGGGAAAGAAAACACTCGTTGAAATCATTGATGGAGATGTCATCAAAATAACCGCTTCCCACTGGAAAACCTTTTTGACAGGTTTTGCTATTGGAAGAATTGTAGGATTTATCAGAATTGTCATCAAAAAGAAATGACCAGACTAATGAAACTATTTAGCTATAAAGGTCGTAAGTGTCACTACTGCGGTGATAGAGCCGAAACAAAAGACCATATCCTACCGAGAAGCAAGGGTGGAACTAAAGCATTTGATAATCTAGAACCAGCTTGTCGGGAGTGCAATTCGGCTAAAGGAAATATGGATTATCAGGGGTTCCTTAAAGGTTCTTATCTTAAAACAGTTAAATTAGTAAAAGATATTTTTTTATGACCCCCAAACCCAAACTCGACCCCCTCGGCAATGCCTTCAGCGACCTCCTGGAGAGTCAGGGGCATAGAGTAATTGATGTTGGTTCTGAAATACCTGAAAAAAACACAAAATTAATCCCCTTGAGAAATGGATTGTTTACTAAGGTTGACAAAGACGACTTCAACATATTTTCTGTAAATAAATGGTTCGTTGATAAGTGTGGATATGTTGTTAGACAAAAATATAAAAACAAAAAGATGACAGATATTAAACTCCACAGAGTAATTATGGGTGCTAAAAAAGGAGAATTCATCGACCATATAAATGGCAACCCATTAGATAATCGAAAAAGCAACTTGCGTTTATGTAACAAATCTCAAAATAACTGGAATTCAAAAATACGGATAGACAACACAAGTGGCTATAAAGGCGTATCTGTTAACATTGGTCACCCAGGAAGTAAAAAGATATGGCAAGCGATGATTCAGGTTTACGGAAAAAGAAAATTTCTCGGTTGTTTTTACACTAAAGAAGAAGCGGCCCAGGCTTATAATGTAGCCTCGTCTATTTTTCACGGACAATTTTCTCGACCAAATATTTTAGATGCCCCCCCCACCCCTCCTGTCGGTGAAGAATGGATACGCAGATATTGGAGTGATAAAACACTTGTGCTTGATGACGGAAGCGTAGATTGGTTGGGGGTTAAAGATTTTATCCGTACCGAAAAGGACAAGTCCTGGGTCGAGGGCTACAAAGCCTGCGGTGGTGACACGGGGAAGCAGGTTGGGATTGCGTATGTCGGCTTTCAAGAGAAGCTGGATGAGGCTTATGAGAAGGGCAAGAAAGACCTGGGGGGTGAATATCAAAGATTGATAAAACAGGCAGAACATAGTCTTTGGCTTGCTCAAGATTATTTATCAAGTAAACAAGAAGTTGACCTGGCAATGGTTGGAAAACATATTTCAATGGCAAAAGGAAGTCTTAAAAAATTACTAACCCAAAAGAAAGGAGAAGAATGACTAAGACAGATGGGGATAAAAAGCTATGGGAGGTCAAGAACAGATTTTTTACAGCATTTGAAATTCCCGAACAACAAATAATGTGGGGGTGGTTTGAAACCAATATCCGCACCGAAAAGGACAAGTCATACGTTGAGGGCTACAAAGCCTGCGGTGGTGACACGGGGAAGCAGGTTGGGATCGAGTATGTCGGGTTTCAAGAGAAACTGGATGAGGCTTATGAGCAAGGCAGGAAAGAAGGGGTGAGGGAACTAGCGAAGCTGATAGACGGAGAGGTAATCTTGCCCTTTGGGGGAAGTGAACGGAAACAACAGCGAACCAGGCTGGACGAAGTTAGAAAGAGGTTAGAAAAAGACAATGCTGAATAAACTAATTTGTTGGCTCGTTGGGTGTAGGCGAATGGAAAAATACAAGATGGGAATGATAAACCGATTTGAGTATTCCTATGGTTGTCGTTGGTTCACAATTTGTCCCCGTTGCGGCATTGAATTAAAATTATTAACTCAAAAGAAAGGAGAAGAATAAATGACTAAGACGGATTGGCAGAAAGAACTTGAGCATAAAATAAGAGCGAGAGTTTGGCAAATAATTGACAATTTGATTTATTTTCATTCCACCAGTAAAGAAAGAAAAGAAATAAGGAATGAATTAAGGGCTGGTCTTGCCAATTTTGTTTTTCACCTCCTCGCCGACCAAAAGGCTGAAGATTATCGAAAGATAAGAGCGGGACTGAAGAAAATAGGTGAAACTTCCGAGGGGACATTCCCCGTTGGCTTCTGGGATGAGGTCTGGCAATTATTAGACGAATTAGAGAAAGGAGAATAAATGAGAGGAAATATAAGACCATTTACTATTGATGATTATATAGAAAGGATAAACGACTTGGAGTTCGTAGAGTTTGACAAACTTGTTCCTTGGACTACGGCTGGAGATTGGAGGCCTCCTTATGCTTATCAATGGATAGCCTCTACTAAAATTAGAGACGGAGATGACGACCCCTATGAGGGTGCTGGGGGAACACCGCACGAGGCCGTAAGGGATTTGTGGAAAGGACTAAAGAAAATACAAAATGATACCGATAAAGGGAGGGAGAGATGAAAAAGATAATCCTTGATTTATGTGGCGGGACTGGAGCGTGGAGCAAGCCTTACAGGGACGCTGGCTATGATGTCCGACTGGTTACGTTTCCAGACAACGATGTCAGAACCTATAAACTACCAAATGAGCCGATTTACGGGATATTGGCGGCACCGCCTTGTACCCATTTGGCGGGTAGTGGGGCGAGGTGGTGGAAACAAAAAGGTAACGAAGTATTACTAGAATCATTGGCAATAGCCGACGCTTGTTTAAGAATCATAACTTTGACTAAACCTCTCTTTTGGGCATTAGAAAACCCCGTTGGCCGATTGAGTCGCTTTTACGGAAAACCAACAATGAGTTTTCACCCTTTTGAGTTTGGTGACCCATATCAAAAGAGAACCTTACTTTGGGGAAAGTTTAATAAACCGATTAAGAACCCCGTAGAACCAACCGAAGGTCAAAAGATTTGGAAAATGGCTCCGTCAGAAAAACGCCAGGAATTACGAAGCATAACCCCATCAGGCTTCGCATTAGCATTTTTTGCAAGTAATAAATAGTTTTGCTATAATATACAGCATGAGCAAACAAATTAAAACAATTCAATGGTTTGCCGGTCTGTTTGAAGGTGAGGGAACGATATATCGCAACGATAAAACAAGATGCCTAATTATGACAATAAAGATGACTGACAAAGATGTTATAGAAGAAATACCTCGTGTTGTGGGTGTGGGTAGGGTATCAGCGAGAAAACCATTTAGTAATCCAAAATGGAAAGACACTTTTGAGTGGATTTTAACAACAAGGAACGAAATCATTGAGCTTGCAAACAAAATAACCCCATATATGGGTGTACGGAGAAGTTCCAAAATCAGAGAAGTGCTGTCTGGTCTGAAAAAGTTACCACCCAAGAGAGAGCTAAAAATTGTGGGTGATTGTGGTTATGTTAAACCAACTGATATTACCAACAAGGGTCAAAAAAGACATTTATCTAGAGGAGAAAAACCCTGTCTGGCGTGTAATCTGGCACAGCGTAACTATATGCAATCTTGGAGAAATAAATTTTATAAGGCAAACTTATGACACAACCAAACAAGTCGTTAGCGGATTTGGTAAGAGAGTATGTTTCTTGGTTCGGCTACCCGCACGATAAAGATGATGGGGTCGTGTTTAGACACCTAATCAAGTTGTTGGGGGGTGTGGCCGACGACGCTCGAAAACAAGAAGCCCAGGAAATCCTAGCTGGATTTGACGAGATGGTAACGCTTACTCCCAGAGAATCCGAACGGAGTGATATTATTACTTTCAGACATTGGTTAAGAGGGAGGATTGGATGATGTGGCAAATTAAAAAGTAAA
>Ga0209518_1000668_pt1 | contig 42546 bp, 58 predicted proteins | sample RifGroB1_FD_183993 | JGI IMG/M metagenome (GOLD analysis project Ga0209518, IMG submission 183993) | Groundwater microbial communities from Rifle, Colorado, USA - Groundwater B1 (SPAdes) (version 2) | ecosystem: Environmental > Aquatic > Deep subsurface > Groundwater | place: Rifle, Colorado...
GCGGGGTATAGGTGCCGAGCGTAATTTGCAGGTCGCGGAAGATTTCCACGGTCAAGGGTTTGCCCGCGTTCCGGTTGAACCATTCGTGAAGGTCGTTCATGCTGGGATCACTCCATGCTTATCAAGTAGGGTTCGAATCTTGAGGGTAAGGGCCTCGGCGTCGGGCCGCCCGAGGGCTTGCGCGCTCATTACGTCGAGGCCGAACGTATGGTAAAAAATCCGGTAGCTTTGCGAGTCGTCGCGGCCTTGGTGCGCTTGCCAGCCCGCCCAAAGTGCGATCATTTCGCGCAAAGCGTGTTGCGCTAATTGCCGCTCGTGGTGCCGATTCATGAGGCCCCGCGCGGCCATCGGGTCGAGCGATTGCGGTATGCGCGGCGCGCCGTCGATATTGGCGACCTTCCCGCGCAAGGCGGCGAGCGCCTCGGGGGTCAGTTCGTGCAAGTCACCATCAACGAATTCGGGCGCGCTACGTTCGGGCGGCTCGGGGTAGAACCCGCAGTACGGGCACGTCTTGAGGAACCGGGGGTATATCGAAGCGCAAGGCGTGCCCATGCCGTCGGCGTTCTCGTTCGCGCACGCGCGAAGCGGCACGGCGTCGGAAGGCCCCGAGCTACGGCGTTCGCGCCGGTCGAGCGTATCGTTACGCGGGGCGTCGGGCAGGCCGTGGCGTATGACGTTGCCCACGTGGTCGATAATGATACCGAAGGGCTTCGCGCTCGCGGCAATGTGGCCGAGGCGCTCGTCGTCGGTCAGGGTGCCCCATAGCGCGGATAATCCCGCGTCGATAAGCAAGCGCAACACCCGGCCGAATTGCTGCACGAACAGCGGCCAAGACTCGGTTTTGCGTACCATCGAAACGATTTCACACGCGGGAACATCGACGCCTTCGCCGAACAAATCCACATTGACCAATTGCAGCACGTCGCCCGCCTTGAATCGGCGCATGATTTGCGCGCGTAGTAACGGGGGCGTCTTGGCGGTCACGATTTCGGCGGGCACCCCGGCGGCCTTGTATGCGGCGGTTATTTCCTTGGCCGCCTCAATATCGACGGCGAAGGTAATACCCCGGCCCAAGCGACCGAGAAGGCGCATTGAAATTTCGCGGTAGTGCCGCACCACGTCGCCCACGATCTTGTCGGAAGCATGAACGGCGGCGCGCAACTTGGCGGGCGAATAGTCGCCCGAGGCGGTCACGGTCACTTCGGAATAATCCACGTCGGAAGGCGGCACGAACACGCGGTACGGCGTCAAATACCCGGTGTCGATAAGCTCGCGAAGCTCGGGGCCTTGCACGATACCCTCGAAAACCCCGTCGGCGTGCGCCCCCAGCCCGCGACCGTCGGCACGGGCAGGCGTGGCCGTGACCCCCAGCCCGTAGGCATTCGGGAACATCGTACAGGCTTCGCCCCATTTGTTATCGCGCAAGACGTGGTGCGCTTCGTCCATATCCCATAGGCCGACTTGATGCAACCAAGGGTCATTTTTGCGACCGATCAGCGTATCGACCGAGCATACGCCGACGCGGCCCCCGGGGTTGTAGAACGACCGCCGGAATTCTTCCATGTGGAGGGCGACGCAATCCCGCCGCAAAGAGTCGGGGCCGATTACCCGGTGCGCTATGCCTTCGCGGGCCAGCGCTACAGACTTTTGCGTTACGAGTTCCGAGCGGTGCGCAATACTCGCGACGGCGCAATTCATGTCGCGCACAATGTCGGCAGTAATCACGGTCTTACCCGAGCCGGTCGGCGACTTGACGAGAACGTTTCTTTTTCCGTCGTTCCAGTGTTGGAAAACGGCGGCTTTGATACCAAGTTGGAAGGGGCGAAGGCGGCTCATAAATTTAATTTCGTATCACTTGACAAGACGGACAAGACGAAGAATAATCGAATCTCCTTCACAACACAACCTCGAAAGGTTAAATCATGAAATTAGAAATCGACCTCGCCGACCGCGAAGAAATCGCCGCCGCCGTGCCGCTCTTGCAATTGATCCTCGACAACACGCCGAAGACTTGCGGCGGCCAGTGTAGCCACACGGTAGCGCATACCGTCGGCGACGTGAGCGTTTCCCATACTGTGACCGGCAACCCGGCTACCGTTGCGGCCGCCGTTGCGGAAATTTCGCAAGATCCGGCCGCCGTCTTCGGGGGAGGTGCCGCCGTGCCCGCCCCTTTGGCCGCTTCCATCCCGCCAATTGCAACGCCCGCTATCGTTGCCCCGCCCGCCCCGGCGACTACTGCCCCGATTACGACGACGCTTGGGCCTGCCTCTTTGGGCGCGGGTGCCGCTTCGGTCGAATTGGATAAAAACGGCTTGCCGTGGGATGAACGCATTCACGCGGGCACGAAAACCAAGCTCAAGGGCGGCGAATGGAAGGCGAAAAAGAACGTCGAGGCCGCGTTGGTCGTGCAAGTCGAAGCCGAGTTGCGCGCCCGTATGGCCGCTACCCCGGCCGCCGTGCCTGCCGCCCCGGCCGTTGATCCTGCCGCCGTTTTTGGCGCGGCGGCCCCGGGGGTGCCGCCTGCCCCCGTCCTCCCTACCGTTCCCCCGGTTGCGCCCTTAGCGCCTGCCGCAACGGTTGCGCCTTCGGTAAGTGCCGACCCGGCGACGTTTGAGCAACTCATGCCGCGCATTACCGCCGCCGTGACCGCCGGTATCATGCCGCCGACCGCCGTAGGGGCCGCGTGCGCCGCGCATGGCGTGGCCTCGGTCGTGACCTTGCAGCAAAGCCCGCAATTCGTGCCGCTCGTTTGGGCAACCCTTCGTCAGCAATACCCCGCCCTCGTATGAGCGCCCACGCCTTTCTAGCGCCGTCCTCGGCTTTCCGTTGGGTGCGTTGCGCCCTCTCGGCAAGCCTTGAGGCGGCCTACCCCGAAACCGAGGCCAGCCCGTCGAGCCTTGAGGGAACGGCGGCGCATTGGGTCGTGCAAATGCTCTTGCAGGGAACGCCCGTTGCGCTCGACATGCAAGCCCCGAACGGCGTAGCGGTAACGCAAGAAATGCTCGAAGCGGCCGAACTTGTTCGCGACGACATTCTCGCAACGCTTGGGCCGGATTGGGCGAAGTACCTCGTAATCGAACAGCGCGTACAAATTCCCCGCGTGCATCCGACGCACAATTGGGGAACGCCCGACTATCGCGCGTGGTCGCGGCTCAACAATGGCCGCCTTTGCTTGCACGTATGGGATTTCAAATACGGGCACGGGATCGTCGAGGCGTTCGAAAACTGGCAAATGATTGACTATACGGCGGGGCTACTCGACGAAGCCGGTATCGACGGTTTGACCGACCAAGAAACCGTCGTCGATATGATCGTAATCCAGCCGCGAGCGTTTCACCGCGAAGGCCCCGTGCGTCGTTGGCGCGTGGTCGCCTCAGACTTGCGGCCGCATATCAACCGCCTTGCAAACGCGGCAGGCGTCGCCCTTGGCACGAACCCCCCGGCAAACCCGACGCCGGAAGGGTGCGAAAACTGCCTCGGTCGCCACGCTTGCGAAGCGTTGCAGCGCGCCGCCTACGCCGCCGCCGACAAGGGCGAGCATTACGGGGCGCTTGACCTCTCGCCGCACGCCTTGGGGCTTGAATTGCGCGCCTTGAAACGCTCGCAAGCCTTGCTCGAAGCGCGCGTATCGGGTATCGAAGCGCAAGCCGTGGCCGCCATCAAAGCTGGTACGCTCGTGCCGTTTTGGGCGATGGAGTCAGTACCCGGCCGCCTCGCTTGGACAAAGCCCGCCCCCGAAATTTTCGCACTCGGCGAAATGCTCGGCCTCAAGTTGCAGAAAGACCCCGAGCCAATCACGCCGACGCAAGCGAAGGCCGTCGCCAAGGTCGCCAAGATTGACGGCGCGTTGTTCGACGCCTACGCAACCCGACCGGCAGGCGCGGCAAAACTTGTCGCCGACGACGGCGCAAAAGCCCGCTTGACATTTTCGACAAGTAATACATAATTGCAACTCCACTAACTGAAAGGTTCAAACCATGAAAACCGATTTCCTTACCCCCGTCGGTCGCCTCGTTCAAGGCGACCCGTTCGAAGCCCAAACCAAAAACATGCAAGGGCAACCGCTCGTCACCATGAGCGGCCAGCCGACGCAACGTTTCTTTATTGCCGTTGCTTTCCGCAAAGACGACCCGTTGTTTCCGGCCTTTTATCAAAAGCTCGTCGAGGTTGCCCGGGGTTCGTTCCCGACCCTGTTTAACGCGCAAGGCCAATGCTCGCACCCGCGCTTCTCGTGGAAACTGGCCGACGGCGACGGCATGGACGACAACGGCAAGAGCAACGCAACGAAAGAAGGTTTCGCCGGTCATTGGGTTGTCAAGTTCTCGTCGTCTTTCGCGCCGCGTTGCTTCCACGCGGGCCACTATCAACCGCATGAGCAAATCCAAGACAAAAACGCCATTCAGCGCGGCTATTTCGTGCGCGTCGCCGGTACTATCGAAGGCAACGACAACGCACAAAAACCCGGCCTCTACGTGAATTTATCTATGGTTGAACTTGCAGGCGTCGGCCCCGTGATCACGAGCGGCCCGGATGCGGCGAGCGTCTTCGGCGGTGCGGCCCCGGCCCTGCCCCAAGGCGCGCAACCCCTGCCGATGCACGCGGCGGCCTCCCCTGCAATGCCCGGGATGCCTGCCGCGCCCGCCATGCCGGGAAACGCCTACCCCGCCGCCCCTGCCCCTGCGGTTCCGGGCTTGCCGCAAATGCCTACGGGGGTGCCGTCAATGCCGAATGGAGTTGCCCCCGGTGCGACGATGTACCCTTCTAACCCCGCGCCTGCCCCGGTCGCCGTGCCCCCGAACCCCGCTTTTTTGGCGGGGCCGGGAGGTGTTCCCGGTGCGGCCGCCCCGGCAGTTGGGATGCCTGCGCCAGCAATGGCCCCGGGTGTTGGTGCCCCGATTGCTTACCCTTCTAACCCTGCCCCGGTAGCGCCCGCCCCCGTGGCCCCTGCGGTGCCGCAAATGACGGCGGCGGCAGGCGGCGCGACGTATGAGCAATTCCGCGCCCAAGGTTGGAACGATGAGCAAATGCGCGCCCAAGGTTACCTCGTATGACCAAGCGGGCCGCCTCTACCAAGAAAGCCCCCACGGGGGCAGGGCGGCCCCGTCTTGGCGATGAAGCCATGAAGCCGCGAACCATTCGCATGACCGACGCGCAAGCCGAGAAGCTCGACCGGCTCGGCGGCGGCGCATGGGTTCGCGACCGAATCGACAAAGCCAAAGACCCGGCCGAACAGTGATCAACCGCGCGCCCCTTCGGGGGCCGCTTTACTCTTGAGGTAGGAAGATGGACAAGGAAACTTTTGATTTTGATACGTGGTTCGAAACACTGGCAATTCACGTACTCGAACGGGCGGGCGTTGAGTTTCGCGACGAAGACGCCGTGCGCGCCGACTACGACAACGGCCGCGACGTGTTCGACGTTATCGACGAAATCGTGGCAGAGTACGGCGAATGACGCACCCCGCCGACATGCGCGCCGGTACGCAACTCCCCGCCGGTTTGGGGGTTGCGACCGTTCTACCCGATATAGATTTTGAAAGCTATAGCGAGGCCGGTTGCATCTTCGACTATGCGACGCAAAAATGGGTCGGGCCTCCCGGCGCAATGAAGGGCAAAAAGGGTTTGCCTATCGTGGGCGTCGCCGTGTATGCCACGCACCCGACGACCGAAGTTCTCTCGCTTGCCTATAACCTGAAAGACGGCCGAGGCCCCCGGCGATGGATACCGGGCGTCGGTTGCGAGCTACCCCCCGACCTCGTGGCTTGGATACTCGCGGGCGGTATCGTGGAAGCGTGGAACAGTGCTTTCGAATGGTGGATTTGGAATTATGTTTGCGCGCCGAAATATGGGTTCCCGCCGTTGCCTATCGAGCAAACCCGGTGCGCAATGGGCAAGGCGCGGGCGAGCGGATACCCGGGCGCGTTGGAAAAGGCCGGGGCCGTTATGCGCTTGACAACCCCCAAAGACGAGGGCGGGAAAACCCTACTCACGAAACTATCGGGGCCGCGCAATCCGACCAAGGGCGACAAGCGTTTGCGCCTCACGCCTGCCGATGCGGCCGAGGATTTCGAGGCGCTCTACAAGTACAACGACCGCGACATTATCGCCGAGGCCGAAGCGTCGGCCCGGTGCCCCGACCTCACGGGGGAAGAATTAGAATTTTGGCTCGCCGACCAACGCATTAACCGGCGGGGGGTCGGTGTTGATGTTGAATCGCTCCACGCCTGCGCAAAGCTCGTCGAAATATGCTTGAAGCGGTACGACGCCGAGTTGCACCAATTGACCGGCGGGGCCGTCGAGCGGGCAAGCCAACTCGAACGCCTGAAAGGTTGGCTCGCGGGGCAAGGCGTGTTCGTCGGTAGCGGCCCGGGAACGATGGACGAAGACGCAATCGACGCCCTTATCAAGACCCTGCAACCGCACCAAGCCCTCGCGAAACGCGCGCTCGAAATCCGGCAGGCCGTCGGCTCGGCGTCGGTTAAAAAAGTCTTCGCGATGCGCAACCAGCTTTCACCGTGGGGGCGATTGCACGACCTGTTCAACTATCACGGCGCGCGCACGGGGCGGCCGACCGGCGAAGGCCCCCAGCCGACCAACTTACCGAAGGCAGGCCCCGCCGTTTTGAAGTGCGCGTGCGGTCGCCACACGGGCGCGCATTTGACGGCCTGCGCATGGTGCGGCCTGCCGTTCCCCCCGGGCAAGAAAAAAGCCGAATGGGGGCCGGATGCGATGGAAGACGTTTTAGAGGTCATCAAGACCGGCGACCTATCCTTGGTCGAGCGTGCCTACGCCGACGCGATGCTATGCGTTTCCGGGTGCCTGCGGGGCCTGTTTTGGGCGGCCGAAGGGTGCGACCTGATAGCGTCGGACTTTTCCAGTATCGAGGGCGTCGTTACCGCGTGCCTCGCGGGCGAAGATTGGCGCGTCGAAATGTTCGCCACGCACGGCAAAGCCTACGAGTTGAGCGTCGCCAAAATTACCGGCATACCGTTTGCCGAAATCATGGCGCACGCGGGCTTCGACGACGTAGAGCGGCCGGAATGGTGGAAGCACCGCGCCGACAAGACCAAGCCGCACCACCCCATGCGCCAAACGCTCGGCAAGGTCGCCGAACTGGCCTCGGGCTTCGGGGGTTGGATCAACGCTTGGAAGCGCTTCGGGGCCGATGCGTTCATGAATGACGACGAGATAAAGAAAGCGATTCTCGCTTGGCGCGACGCCTCCCCGGCCATCGTCGAATTATGGGGCGGCCAAGAGCGGCGCGTCGGTTGGGAGCGCGTACCCGAGTTTTACGGCCTCGAAGGCATGGCGATTTCGGCCGTTCTCGCGCCCGGTCAATGGTTCCACGTCATGCGCAAAGACGGCACGCATTCGGGCGTGTCGTACATTTGCCACGGCGACGCGCTCTATTGTTGGTTGCCCTCGGGCCGTGCGCTCACTTACCACGCCCCGCGCCTCTCGGCCAATCAACGGGCCTTCGGCGGCCAATACTCGCTCAGTTTCGAGGGCTACAACACGAACCCCCAGCAAGGGCCGGTCGGCTGGGTTCGCATTGATACCTATTCGGGCAAGCTATGCGAAAACGTCGTGCAAGCCGTCGCCCGCGATATTCAACGGTACGCAATCGTCAATCTCGAAAAGGCGGGCTATCCGGTCGTGTTGCATGTTTATGACGAGGATGTGGTCGAGGTGCCGCACGCCTTCGGCAGTATCGAGGAAGTCGAGCGAATCATGGGCATGATGCCGGATTGGGCGACCTACAAGGGCAAGCCGTGGCCGATCAGGGCCGCCGGGGGTTGGCGCGGCCGCCGCTACCGCAAGGAATGAAAAATAACGCTTGACATTCCGTATTTCGTATTACATAATTCAGCCATCAACAACGAACGGGGGCAACATCATGAACATACGCGGCGCGCTCTACCGGCTCGCTTCCTTGCTCGGCGACTTGAACGCCGTAGCGAAGGGGCGCATTGTGCAAAGGATCGTGCGCAAGCAAGCGACGAAAGCCGCAATGCGGGGCCTCGCCTCTTTCTTCCGGCGGTAAGGCCATGCAAAGCCCGCTTGCCCCCGCCAACGTCGCGAACCATATCGGCCAGCCGGTCGGCTTGTCTTGCCGGTATGAATACGACTCGACGAAACAAAAATTTATGTACCGCTTCTTTCGACGCGGCCGCTATATCGGGGCCGTCAGTGACCCGAAACGGGTAGTCGCCAAGATGGAACGGTACGCCTCAACCACGTAAGGAAAATGCCATGCTTAAAAAACTGATTCGCGCCGCGCGCTACCTTGCCGCGACGGCCCGCGTTCATTCCCTTGAGGCCGAGTTGGCCGAGCGCGACAAGCTAGGGGCCGTCGTGCGCGACCCGGCGACCCTTGCGGCCTTGCACTACCGCCGTGAGGCGATTAGCCAAGACCTCGCCCGCGCCCGTGCCGAATGGCAAACCTTCTACCCGCCCGGGGTGCGTTTCACGTGGGGGCAGGCATGAGATACCCCGACCCCTGCCCGGAAACCGGCCGCCGCGTCGTGACCGTGGCCGAATGGAACAACCGGCCCGACGACCTTATCGACGAATACGCCTATTGGTTCAGCCCGGAAGCGGCCGACGTTGGCCTCGACCCTTGGCGTTTGGTCGAAGGTATCGACGCCCACACGAACGAACGCGAGTACGACGTGGATTTCGCGAACGGCACTTTCAAGACCGTGACCGGCGAGCAACCGATTTACGTTCGCCCCCGACATTACGAGGCCCTCAAATGCGCCGCTTCTTCGTCCGGTTCCTGATAGCCCTAGCGGTCGGCGGCGGGTCGCTCGCGGCCCTCTCGATCCTCATTCACTACGACCATATTTGCGAGGTGCGAACATGTGGGAAATGATCGTTTGTATTGCCGTCGCTTGGGGCGGCTCGTGCCAAGAGCAACGGCCGGTAATCTACCCAAGCAAGTATTTTTGCGAGCGGGCGATTCCGGCCGTCAAGGCGGGCAATCCGAAGATTACGGCGATTTACTGCCGCCCTCAGTCCTGAGCCTTAATTCGTCTTGGCAGGCGGCAAGCTGGGCGCTTGCTCGGTCGATTCCGTCGCGTAGGGCGAAATAAGCGCGTCGAGCAGTTGAATCAAGTTCGGCCCCGGTTCCAGTATCCACGCGGGCGGGGCTTGGGGCTTGGGGGCCGAGCCGGGATTCGGGGCAGGTTGCAGCGATGCGCAACCCGCTAGAGCTATTAGCGAGGCGGTCGCGAAGGCGATTCGTTTCATTTTGGGCGTTCCTCAGCTCGTTGGTATGTTGGTCGTTCGCGGCCGAGAGTTTCCCCGCCAATGCGTCGCGGTCGGCGGTCATGTCGGCAAGGGCCTTTGCGGCCTCTTGGCTCGCTTCCAGCTTCTCGGCGGTATATTGCCCCGTCAAACGCCAATCGGCGACCTTGTACCCCCCGCCAAATGCGACCACGGCCGTAATAAGCGCGACGATTGCCGCCGTTTTAATGTCGGGGATCATGCGAGTACCTCCCGGGCTTGGTCATAGCGTGCCAGTCGGTCGGCGTAGCCGTTGAGGCCGCCGTTAATGCGCCTCGTGATCTTCTCGAAGTCGCCCGCGTCGGCCAAGGCGTTAAGGCCGTGCGCGTTCCAAAAATCGGCGGCGCTCATGGCGGCCCATTCCGGCAGGGCGAGGGCTTCCGGGTCGGCCTCGAAGTCGGGAACCCAAGGGCCGCTCGCCGCAAACTTGGCGCGCAAACGGTCACGGGCGGCGGCGTGATTGGCGCGGCCGGTAACTTGGATCAGGCCATGCCCACGGAACCGCTTACCGTCGCCGGGTTGCGTGTTGCCGAGGTCGGCGCGGCCTTCGTAGCGGGCTTGCGTGGGCGTCGGCCCCCAAATCTCCCGGGCGTACTGTAAGCCGCCGGATTCGTGGCCGACTTGCGCGAGGAACGCGGCTTGTCGGGCGGGGGTGTCGATACCGTAGGCGGCCATTGCGGCCTCGATAGGCTCAAGCCAAGAGGCGGCCAGCGATGCACGCGGGCACCCGGTACAGGCGGCGAGTTGCTCAGGGGTCACGGTTCGGCCCTCCTTTCATGCTTGACGGGGGTATGAATGCGCAGGATCGCGCGCACTCGGCGTTCGCTTATGAGTAGTAGGGCCATGCCCATAAAGGCCAAGGCCGCGCCCGCCGGGGGCGTGTAGCCCTGCCAGATACGCACGGCGAAGGCGGCGGCCCCCACGACGAGAAGCCAAAAAGCCAGCCTCACAAGCAAACGGCACCCGGGGGCCATGAGGTTCAAGATAGATTCGGCGCGCCAAAAAATGACGACGGCCGCGATGAATCCCAACGTTTGCAAGATAAGGTCGGTCATTTGGCTAACTCCTCGGCCTTTTTGTTGGCAAGGCGCATAAATGCGGGGCCGAGTACGCGGTGCGAGGTAAGCCCGACCAAGACGGCAACCGGCAGTTGTAGCGCGGTAAGGGTGAAAAGGCCCCGTATAGTTTCAGACGAGGCGGCGACGGCGGCGAAAGCGGGGGCGAGGTATCCGGCCAAGAGCGACGCAAGCGCGACCAACGCCACGCGGCGATAAATACTCGTCGGCGGGTGATAACTTTGCGCCCAAAGGCCGCCAGCAAGGCCAGCGATTAGAATCGCCGGGTCGAGACCCGTGGAAATACCGAAGATCGTTAGACCCGTGGCAACCGCTGTTCCTGCGGTAATGCTCGGCTCGGCCATATTCTTACCCCCTTATTTGACTGGATTAGCCAATATGGTAACAGTTTAGGGGGTGTCGTCGGTAGTGCCAAAATGGATAAAAGCCCCGATCAGGGGGCTAGTAACCACGGATACGACGAGCCAAGCGGCGAGGTAAATCACGATAGCGCCCGACGAAGTATTGGCGAGAACATGAAAATCGCTTTCGGATGCCGCGATTTGTTCGCATCGTCTTTGACGTAAATATCGAGCAGGTAGCCCGCCTCGAACGAGAATTGCACGGGGCCGACGGTCTTTATCCATCGCAATTGAAACGCCCCCCGGTTCGACTTGATCAGGAACCACCCGGCGGCCGACCGGCTCTTGTCGAGGTCGAGGCCGCAACCCGACGAGGTAACGACGAACGTTTCTTCGGAAGCCACGGCCCAAGCCAAGACCGACCACGAGAAGCCGCAAGCGCAATTGCGCCAAAGCCAAGCGACCATCCCGCGCCAAGTGCCCCACGAGGTCGGCGCGTGCTTGGTTCTCCATCCGTTATCGCCCCACAAGCTGTTATCGTAGGTCGTGTCGAACCAATAGAGCCACGAAGGCAAGCGAGGTTCGTACCCGTGCCCGTTGGCGTTGTCGGCGGGGCCGTCGCGCATGACGGCGAACAAAGGCAGGAACGGCGCAAGGATCATGCCGAGCAGGTAAAAAACGATATAGACGACGAGGAACAAAATAAATCGAAGCATGACAACCCCTTTACGGTTGAGGAACGGGAACAATCCGCGCCCCGGGCATACTGAGGGCAACGGCCATAAATTGAGCGGGGCCGAAGGTATCCGGGGAAACCAAGCCGACCGAAGCCCCGACGATTTCATTACAAAACCATCGGTCGCCGTCTTGGCCGCTCAGGAAGACGGTAGCCACGGCCCCGCGTAGGTCGTACTTTTCGCCAACGTGGGGGAGAATGAAGGCGAGCGAACTTTTCGCATCCCAGCAAGGCACGTCGATAGCGACCCAATTTGCCGGGTCGAGCGTGGCGTATTTGGCCCGCACGCCGCCGTCGCGAAGGCTCGCCGAGGCGATGCACGCTTGCCCCTCGGCGTTGGCCCCGTAGTACCCCTCGACATGCGTTACGCGCGCAAATTGGCCGCGTTGAACGAGGCGCGTCGCGGCCCAGCCTAAGCGAACGGCAAGCGTGTCTTGCGCGTGGTTTCCGACATAGCCGAGGATGATCACGGTATTTACTCCCCGAAGATTTTCGGCCAGCCGGTCGAATAGTCGTAAGTCGCCGGGTCGGCGCTTGCTTCCATTGCGACGCGGTGCGTTTCGGCCGCCGCGAAAATGGTTTGATCGCTTGCCGCTTGTGCGGTGAAGACTTGTTGCGCAAGGGCGGGCGTCATGGTGATAAAGCTACCGTCCATTGTCTTCCACTGCAAGCCCGCCGGAAGGTTCGCGCCCATCATGACAAGGCCCATTTGCTGAATTCGCGAGCCGTCGTCGGAATGAAACCACTTCTCGCCGACCTTAACGCCCCCAGCCTTGCGGCGGTCGCGTTCGGCCTTGATGGCCTCCCATACCTGTGCAGCCGTTGCCCTGGGCGCGTCTTGGAGGATCGGGAACCCCCCAGAGTCGGCAGCTATGTGCTTTCCAGAAGACTGTCCAGCGAGAAGGGACTCGTATTGTTCTGCGGTGATTTCGACCGCATCATCAGGAATGTTGTCCCCGTGGACGGCGCGATTGTAGAAGCCGCCAGTTGATTTTGCGTAATACATTTTTTACCCCCTTAGTAGCCAATAGCAATCACAGTCGAGGGGGAGACAGAGCCGAACGCAATGCTGTTTCCTGTGCACAACATCTGCGCACCAGATAGTGCTCTGCTCACAATTGCTACGTTGTTGTACCCGGCTGCGCTGACTGTGTAGTTGTCAGCTAAGGCCGCTGCAAAAAAGACATTAGGGAATGCAATTGGGAACGTGAAATTAGTGAATGCGTTGGCGGCTTGAGGGCGCGTTACGCCAGTCCATTGAATGATTAAGCTACCAAGCCACGACGGGAACTTGATATACCCATTTACTCCGGTATTAAAGACAAAGCCCGCAGCGGTAGCGATAGCCGCCATTGCGCCACGAACCCAGCCGGTCGAGGCGGGCTTAACGCTGTTATCGGCGAAGCTGGCGTCGTTCGCTACCGTAACCGCGCCTACCCCGTATGTCGGATTCTGCAAAACCCATTTGTCGAGCGTGGCGTCGTACTGTAGTTCGAGCCAATGCCCCGCGCCTGCAATGTCGCCCGCCAAAAGTGCGACGTTATTACCCTTGACGATAGTTTTTGCCGTGGTGCCGTCGGCCTTGAACGTGGGCGTCGTGGTCGCATTGGCCCCGTTTGCGCGAACAAATACCGAAAGCGTGCCCGGGGCGGCCGGTAGCGCGGCAATGGCGGGGGTAAAAGCGGCGGTAATAGCATCCACGGTGCCGCCTGCGGTCGCGCTCATGTACGCCGCTTGCTGCAAGAGGGCAGGGGTTGGCAAGAGCGCCCATTTCGTCGCGTCGCTCGGTAGCGCGGTATTCGCCGCGACGAGCGAGATATACAACGCGCCCGAATATTTGACGATTGCAAATTGCGCGTAACTGTACGCCGCGCCGCCGTTGAGGGCCGAGGTAATGTAATCGGGCGCGCCTTGGCTTTGAATCTCGGCAATCGCGGTCGTAATATCGAACAAAACTTGATTCATCTTGTCGCGTTCGATGTTCTTCGCGGCCGGGTCAGTCTTTTGGCGTTGGTAGTCGAACCCGTAGCCTTGAGAATAGCTTACGTTGCCGTTCGAATCGACCGCATCCGGTACGGCCGTTTTGTCGCCGGTCGCGGCGAACGGAAGTCGAAAAAATTTAAGCATGGCTAAAATTCCCGTTTGTGAAGTTTTCGTGATACCGACCAAAACCCCAGCCGTCGGCGTCGCCTATAACAACGTAGTATATCTTAACCCCGGCCGGTCGGGGTAGTAAGTCGTATTCCGTCAAGACCATTTCGAGGCCCGACGAAAGCGGAAAATTGAACACATACCGCGCCGTCATGTCGTACCCGTCATTCACGTAGGCAAGGCCGAGCGGCGCAAAAAGGTATGCGAAAAATTCGTTAATCTCGGGTATGGTGCCCCGGGTCACGAGTTGGAAATATCGCAGGCGCAACACGAGGCGCTTTTGCTCGGTCGAGAGTTGCGACGACGAAATGCTCGCGAAATTGCCGTTCGTGAAGTTCTCGTGATACTGCCCGAAACCCCATATCGGTTTATTCGAGTCGTCACCTTGCGAGGCCACGGCGAGCGGAATGTCGAGGATGATCGCCCACACGGCCAAGCCGAAGTCGTTCGCGGTGCGTAGGTCGAAAACGTCGCGTATCCAATCTTCCCAAAAGGCTTTTTGGTTCTCGTCGTACCATGCTTGCTTTTGCCGCACGAGCGATTCAAGTCTCGCCGCGTCGTTGTACTGCCAAAGCAACGCCCGAAGCAAATCGACGGAAAAATCGAAGGCTTGGATTTGTTGGCTCATAGCACGACGACCTCAATAGCCCCCGAGGCAATTGTGGCCTTTTGATTGAGGGCGATTGCAATCTCGGCCGTACTCCAAGAGATAACCGAGGCGAGCGAAATTTCGCATTTCTGCACGTAGATACCCGGGGCCTCGCGATTGACCGCGCCCGCAAGTTCGAACGTGCTTACGCTACCGCCGACAACGAAGCCCGGTTCGCCTTCGAGAAGGCCCGCCGCGTAGTCGAGAATCGCTTGGCGAACGGCGGTCGGTACGTCGGTAAGGGCGCTACCGTTGCGCACGGTCACGCGCGCCGCAAGGGCTACGCTCGTCGGGCGGTCGAACTTGACCGGGTACGTTTGGCCGGTTGCAGGGTGCGGCATATTAACCGTTACGGCCCCGTTCCAATTGGCCCCGAGGCTTTTACTTGTGAGCAAGGCGGCGGCCACTTCCGCGTCGGTGCCGCCATCAACACACGCCCACACGGAATTAGCGAGTAGAAAAATGCCGTCGATTGTGGCGTCGGCCTTCGTGTAGTTCTCGCGGTACTGCAAGCTCTTGACGTTCGGAATATCGTAGAGGGCCGAGGTCGCGGCAAGCGGCAAGGCGACATTTTGGAGCGAGAGGGTATTTTTCCGACGTTGGCGGCTTGCGAGGTCGCTTTCTTCGCCCCGGCCGACCGTGGCCGCCGTTGGGTTCGTGACTTGATCCCAGCCGAGAACGGCCGTTACGATTTGGGTAAGTGCGCCCGGGTTGGCCGCCGTCGGCCCCGCCTCGACCGCTTGAAAATCGACCGTACCATTACCGCCCGCGTCGAGCGTAATGGCCGAGATACTCGCAAAGAGCGTGCCGTCGGCGAGCGAGGCTTGCGACCCTGCCGGTATGAGCGTACCGGGCAGGCCGAGCAGTTGAACGGCCGAGCATACCGAGTACGTCGCGTCGTAGCGTTGGCCGCCGGTAAGCGCCCAAATCGCATCAAGGAAGACGCCCCCGGCGAGGTTCGGGTTAATTTGGTTGGCGACCGTCGCGTTATTGCGCAACACGCCCGAGCGAGCCGTCGTTTCGGCGGTAATCAACACGCCTTGCGGGGTGTTGGCCGTCGTGATCAGGTCTTGGCCTAGCGCGGCCTTAAATTCGCTTTCGACCGTCGCTTGAACGGTTCCAGTGTCGGGAACAATAACGCCCGTCGTGTCGAGGTATTGGTAATCAGCCATTCAGCACTCCCGGGCCGTAATCGGTTTCAATTGTTGCCGTATATGATAGCTTGTTGTCGGCTCGCGCGATGGACAAATCGCGAATGCCTTTCACATGGGCGACGCCGAGAAGGGCGCGCCGCAAGTAGGCGTCAAACTGCGAAATGTTCGGCGAGCCGTTCCACACGACGGCGAAGTTCGGCAAGCCTTGATCCACGGCATATTCCATTTCGGCGAGTTGCGTTTGGGCCGCTTGTTGGGCCGCCTGCAAGGTCGCTTGTAGCGCGGTCGCTATCGCGAGCGAACCGTCGGTGCCGATATAAAGGTCGTTGTTTGAATCGACCGCTAGGGTTCGCGTCATGCCGTAGGCCCTCCCGATGTGCCCGCCCCGGGTTGCACGTTCGTATGCTTATGGGTTCCGAACTCGATACCGCCGATGCTTGCGCCGTTGGGGAACGATACGTGCCCGGTAAAAGTCGTCGCCGTGGGCGTCATAGACATGCCCGCGCCGCCGTTCGAAAGGGTGATATTTGCGGGGCCAAATTCGGCCGAAAGCGAACCGGCGGTAATCTTTACGCGGTCGGGCCAGATAGCCACACGAACCGCGCCGTCGAGGGTTTGGAGTACCGCGTGTTCGGCGTCTTCGGCCGCAACGGTCAAGCCTCGCATTACGTCGGGGATAAAAACCGCGTCTTGAAAGGTATGCTTTCGAAGGGTGTTCGGCGCGCTATCCGCGTAGCCCTGAGTAATGAGCGAAATGTCGCGGTCGTTCGCCTTGATCCATCCAAGATCGCCCGGTTTCAGATTGAACGAGAGGGCCACGCCGTCGCCGCCGAACATCATAACGGGCACGCTCGCAACTTGGGCGCGGCCGACTTGGCGGTTATCGGTCGTCAGTAGCTTGACCATAGGAACGACCGTTGCGCGGTTCTTTACGCGGTCATATGACACGACCCGGGCGGGCAACATGTCGTCAATTTGGCTCAAAAACTTGTCGAGGATTTGGCGCGCCATCCCGAGCAACGAGTCGTCGTTGGCCGGATCGCGGGAAGGCGTCGAGTGTTGTTCGGTCATGGCTAGGCCCCTGCCGCGCGGGTACATTCCGCGATGTAATAAAACGGCGTGTCACGGCTCGCAAGCTCAAACCCCAACTTGAAAACGGTATAGAGGCCGTTCGCCGCCGGATTAAGTTTGCTCGTAATGCGAATGCCGCCGCCGAGCGTGGTCGAATTGTCGAAAAGCATTTTTACCTTAACGCCCTGTTCGGTAAATTCGGGAATGCCGATCATGCCCGAATCGAGGTTCAAGTCGCGCACCCGACGTTCGAGCGCGGCGTTAAAGTTTTTCACGACGAGGGTTTTATCGTCAATGTAGGCATTCACCCGGCCCATGTTGCCGAGGTGTTCGACTTGCTTTACCGCGCTTCCGGTGTATGAGTAGTTCGAAATTTGCTTCGGCGTGGCCTCGAAGCTCAGGCCCAAGCCTAAATCCTTGGCGACCTTGGCCGCGATGTTTTTCAAAGGGGCGACGGCCGGTTGCGAAGCCGCAATGATTACGCCTTTCGCATAGTCGCCGGTCGCGGCCTTTAGCGTCAAGGTAATATCGGGCGGTTGCGCGCCGACGGCGTTCGTAATGTCGCCCGCGAAGACGAGCGAATACCCGGTACTCACGCGGCCCGCTTCCACGGTCAAGAGTTTGCGTTTCTTGTTTTTGTTGAACGGCGAAGTCTCGGTGAGCAGGAAATCGCGCGTCGCTTGGTCGAGGTTGGTGATCTTTACCTCGCACTCGTTTTGATTGGCGTTCGCGTACTTGGTGCCCGAGGCCGTCATGGCGAGGCCCTCGTATAGCTTCAATTGGCCGTTAATCTCTATGCCAATGCGAAGCAAGCGCGGGTCGAGTTCGGGGGTATCGGCCACGGTCAAGCTCCCCGGTATGCGGCCAGTTCGTCGGCGCTCAGATAGACGAGGAATTGCGTAACGTTGAATTGATCCCAATACGGGATCGCCTCGCCGTCGGCCGTCATGATGAAATTGCCCGCCTCTTGGTAGCGGTAGGGCAAAAGCGGCGTGCCTGCGGTTACGCGGATATTCGAAACGAGCGTTACCCCGTCGCGAACAATCGAAGCCGACATGACCCCGTTTGCCTCGCGCAATTCGATTTCGTAAAAGCGCTCGTCGAGTTGAATCGAAAGCGCTTGATTCGGGAGGGTTGCGATACCTACGTCAATCATTTGAAGAACCCCGAGAGAACGGAACTTTTACGCGCCGGGGGCGATTCGGTCGGTTGCTTTTGGCCCCCTTTTACCGTCGTGGAATTCTTCGGCTTCTCTACCTTGACCGTCGAGAACTGCGGTTGCACGAATTGCGCCTCTTTCAACGAGAGGGCCAAGGCCACGCCGTCGAACATTTCGGGCGTTTCATCGTGCGGCATTTTCTCAATGAGCATAGACGAGAACGAATCGACGCGGGTTTGTACCGTGAGCAACTCCCCGGCGATAAACAGGTCGCGCACTTGCTGATAAACCGCCCGATAATCCGCACTCGAAAGAATCAAAGCGAGTTCGATATTCACGGGCAAAACGATACGATGGTCGGTAATGGTCGCGCCCGTTTCCAAGGGATGCTCCATTGCCTTTGAAGCCCGCATAATCGTTGCTTTGATCGCGCGGGCGTCTTCGAAGACTTGTTCGAAACTCGAATTCAGTACGGCGACAACATCTTGCGCGCCGGTCGGTGCGTCCATCATGCCAATACCCCGTCGTCGAAGTTGTTCGCGGCCTGCCGCATTTGTGCTTGCATGGTGCCGCCTATGGCCTTGCTGATACCTTGCGCGTCGGTCGCCTGAGTCTTGACCTCGACTTTACCGACGGTCACGGTAGTATTTTTCGTTTTCGTCGTGTTGGCGAGGCTGTTCGACGTTTGCGACGCGAGCGGCGACGCCCCGGCCGCCCCGATTTGCTCTTTCCCGCGCCCTACGGCGGCGCGAATCTCGGCCGACATAGGCGAGGTAGGGGAACCCCCGGCCGCCCCCGTGGGCGCGGTTCCTGCCCCATTGGCGGCCCCTTTTTCATCGCCGCCGATCCCGAGGAAGGCTTTCGCCTTGTTGAACCCGGTTACGACGGTGTTTATCCCGTCCATGACGACGGCAATAGCGGCCTTGATCGCGGCCACGATTGCATCCCACACGCCCGTAATTGTTTCCCCGGCCGCCGTGAAAGCGTCGGTAATGGTGCCGACTACTTCTTTCAGCCCGGGGAAAGTCTCGATAAGGCGGTCGATACCGGCGGCAACATCCGACTTAAACTTTTCGAACGCGGCGGCCGGATCGTCGAACATGCCGACGAGGAAGTTAAAAACCGCCTTCGCAATATCCCAAAGAAACACGAACTCGGCCCCAAGGCCCTTCAAAATCTCGCCGATGATAGGCCACTTATTGACAATGTTCCCGATCATCGAATCGCCGCCTTCGATGAAATTCATAATGTCATCGTAGAGCAGGGCGAAGGCGATACCGACGGCGGCCACGGCCAAGCCGATCAACGCGAACGGGGCAATCATCGCCCACACGGCTATCGCGCCATTGATCGCGGCAGGGATCAGGAAATAAGCAATCGCGCCCGCAATGGCGATAAACACGCCCTCGGTAAATTTGCTATGTTTGAGCAGGAAATCGACGAACATTTTTACGTACTTGGTCGCGGTTTCCATTGCCTTCGTGAAGATAGGAAGCGCGGCGACCTTGAAACCCTCGGTCAGCTTTTCGAGGTACATTTTCAAGGTATTGACTTCGAGCGAAAGACCCTTGCTTGCCTTCGTGTATTCGGCCGACCGCTTAACGGCTTGGTCGAGGTTAAAGCCGCTCGCCCGATCAATATCGGCCATGCGCTTTTGAAGTGCCACGAAATCGGCGTTAAACAGTTTCAGCATGGAAGGGTCGAGGCCGAGGCGCTCCATTACGCGAATTTGCGTACCCTTCTCCATGCCGTGCAACTTCTCGGCAAGCTCGCCCATTACCTGAGTTGTCGGCTTAATTTTGCCGTTTGCGTCGGTGATCGTTACCCCGAGTTCCTCGAATACCTTTTTCGCCCGACCCATGCCGAGGAAGGTATCTTGAATCGCGGTATCTAGGGCCATGAGCGCCCCGGTTGATTTTTCTTCGCTGATACCCAGCAAGGCCGAGGCGTCGCGGAATTCATCAACGGCTTCGGTCGTCGAGCGGAAGCGGGCGGCCAGCTTGCCGAGTTCGTCGTAAGCCGCCGCCGTTTCCTTTACCCCCGCAACGAGTGCCCCGATAGACATACCGAGGCCGAGAAGACCGGCCGCCTTACCCACGAGGCCGAACAGTTTTTCGCCCGCTTTGCTACCTTCTTTATCGACGCCCTTTAGCTTGTCGATAAGGCCGTCGGCTTTCTTTTCAGTCTCGCCGAGGCCCTTGTCGAGTTTCGAAGCGTCCGAATCAAAGAGGATATAGAAGGTATCAAGGATGCTCATTTTTTCGTCTTCGCGTGTTCAATGGCGAGGTGTTCATTCCAACGTGTGACCATGATTACCTCCCAAAGATTAAAGGCGTCCTCGACGCTGTAGATAGTGCGCAACTCGTTTAACGTTGCTTTCCCTTCGGCGACGATTGCCCCGATAAATCCATCAACGTTTGGGAAAGAAACGCTTGGGCCTTCTTGGTGATAGCTTCTAAGAAAGTCGAGCCTTTCCCGTTCCCGAAAAAACTTACGTTGTACTCCATCATCGCGACCTCGACGCGCGCGAGGGTTTCCCAATCGGGCACGTGGTTATCGACGAGGCCCCGGGTCGTCAGGCAAAGCGGCTCGGCCCCTTCCCGGGGCACGGCCACGAATGCCATTAGCTTGAGCATCGTTTCTTCATTTACCGCATAGTCGCCGAGTTTCGGCATAGCCGATAGCGGATACTTTGCGATAATTTCGCGGCCTTGAACGGCCGGGAATTTTGAGAGGATATAAACCCGCTTCTCGCCCTTTTGGGTTTCGACGGTAATCTCTTTCGGTTCAAGCATCCCGGCCCCCTGTTACGAACGATTGACGTTTTCGAAGGCAAAGGCGTAAGCCTTCGACTTCAAGCGGCCGGAACTTTGCGTGCTGTTCGCGGGTTGGCCGTCGGTGATCACGCCTTGCGAGAAGGCGGCCACGCTTCCGTCGGGGTACAGGGCTACGATGCTGATAACATCGCGCGCCCCGAACTTGCCTTTACCGACGCGGTTCGCCTCGAACAAGACCGACAAATTCAAGTCGTCTTCGCCGCCCGGTACGACGTTGAGCGTAACCGGAATCGGGTTTGCCTTGCTCCACGAAATCAGGTCGCCATTGACGCCCATAGCCTTGTCGCGGATTTGCATACTCGGCGCGTCGAACGGGTCGGCGTCGTCGGCAAATTGGGTAATGCTGATACCCGAGGGGAAGGTTTCGGAAGCGATAACCTGTACCCGGATACCAAATGCGCTAATGTCTTGCATGGTTTTTTCTCCTTAACCTTAAATCAGAACGTGCGAGCCTTCGACCTTGCGGATTGTGTCATCCTTGGAATAGATCAGGGTATAAACCGCTTTCCATTCCGTGCGCCCGTCGGTCGTGACATAGCTTTGCATGACGCAATCAATCCAGTAGCCGAGGCGATAGACTTGCTGCCACGCCACGGCGTCGCCGGTCAGGTTGGTAATGTAGAGTTTTTGCGTCACGTTCAACGGCTTGCCGATGCTGATAGTACCGTTAAACGCCGCACTCTCGATAACCCCTTGCAGCACGGCGAGCAGTTGGCCCCGGCCGGTCGTGTTGGCCGATACGCGCGCCATCGACAAGAGCAGGCCCATGATTGCCGCCCCGGCCGCATCCTTGAACCACATTTCGTTAGCGTAGGTGTTCATATCAACCGGGTCGGTTGCTAGGCCCATCATGACGCCACGTTGGAAAAAGTCGAGGAATTGGCCCGCCGTTTGCGTGCGACCGTAGTAATTGACGCGGTTGTTATCCATCGTCGTAGCGGTCGGGTCGTCTTGAACGCTGGGGGTCAAGGTCGCTTGTTGGTACATGTAGTTTTGTACCGAGTTCCGGGCGGCGTAGTCGGTCGCGGCGAGGATCATTGCCGGGAACAACTCGGGGTATTCGGTAGCCAGCGGCGAAAGGATCGTCGCAACGCCCGAGAGGCCCGACAACGCGCCGTAGTACGCGGCGGCGTCGGTTTGCGCGATGCCGATCAGGTACATAAATTTCACGTTGTACGTGTCGTTTTGCGTGGCGACGGCGACGGCTTGCGCTTGGGTAATGGTCGGGATGAAAGCGAAGGAACCGAAGTTGTCGGAAACTTGCACGCTCGCGAGGAAAGCGTCGAGCGGCTCTTGCACGGCCACGCCCGGGGAGAATACGGCGGTCGCATCCCAGCCCAGCAAAGTGCGAACGTCAGTACCGGAAGCGGGGGCGGCAGTCGCCACGGCTTCGGCATCTACGACGCCGCCGACAAGCTCGAAGCGGTTCGCGGTCGCGTTGTACGTAACGCTCGCGGCCGTCCAATCGGCCCCGCCTGCGACAATTGCGCGGATCGCGGTTTGAAGGATCGTTGCAACGTTCGAGAGGGTCGTCGCACTCGAAAAGTTGATGCCCGTAACGTCGGCGGTGTATGCGCCAAGCGTCAGTTTGAAAGCGCCCGTCGTGATCCCGGTAAAGGAAGACACGGCGAACGTTTTCGTCGCGCCGTAGATACGACCGGCGGCGGCCGCGTTGGCGTAGCGAGAGAACGAAATTTTTCGCGGGGCCTTGATCAGTTTGGAGATAAAGCCAAAGTAGAAAACCGCGCGAAGGTACTCGGGCGAGGTCGTGCCAAAATACGCGCCTACGTCGCTTGCGCTTGTCATTTCAATGACGGTATTTGCAGGCACGCGCGTATCGGTTGAGAACAGGCGCAAGATAAGGTCGCGAAGGCGAACCCCCGCGCCGCCGCCGACGCCCGAGGTAATATCGACGTAGCGTTTGAAAGAGATAGCCATTTTCGAAGCCCCTTAAACCCGGCTCATGTTCAGATCATACGCAGCTACGGCCGGAATCGTAGAAACGCTCGTTCGTTTGTGTGTCAAGATCACGTCGAAGCTAGGCACCGCCTCGAATTGGTCGTGATCATCCACGATATACGGGTTCCGAACATCCGTTACCCGAAGAATGCCGACCTCTTGCGCCCGGAATGCGGCCAAGATTGAGTCGCTTTGAATGATACCCGAAACCGTGTTCAGTATGTCAGATTCGGTTAGCCCCGTCACGTCTTTGGGGTCTTGCGGAATCCATGCCGAAAACTGATACGTCGATTCGTATTGCTGGATTTCGGTATGGGTAAAGGCGTTCGCCTGAGTGTCGAAAACGTCTTTCCTTTCGGGATGCCCGTACCGATGGTCGCCAATCTTGAAAAAATAGACATAGGGCGAACTACTCGCACCCTGTTGTCGGCTTTGGAAACTGCGGGCCATCTTGACCCCGGAAAGCCCCGAGGTCGCTTGCATGGCGGGCAGTAGTTGCGCCATGAATAGCGCGGCCAATTGTTTGTCATTCATTGCCGGGAGTCTCCACGCAAAGCATTTTCGTAAAGCCGTCGATTGCTGCCCAACTTTGATCGCTTTCGCATTGCCACGTCTTGCCGCCGAACGAAACCAAGTCGCCCTCGCGGTCGCGCGAGGTCGGCGAGATAGTGGCCGAGGTGTAGAGCATGACGTAATTTTTCGTCAGGTTTAAGCCTAGCTCTTGATAAAGCCGCTTGTTAATCGGTTGCACGCTTCCTTGAATAGCCACGGGGGCGGCAAAGGTCGTAACGGTATCGCCCGCCGCATTCTCGGCACGCGAAACAAACGCGCGGTGCTGTAGGGTTTGCATCGAAATGACTCGCGCCGCGATGCTCAAAAGGTTAGCGCCCGGGATGTTCATTTTTTCGTAGTCTCCGAGGTCAGGGTATTAAGCAAAATGCCGGTATCGACGAGCGGTTTCGCGATAGAGGCTTGCGCCCCCTTGCCGCCGTTCGCGAGGCGGCGTTTCCGTGCGTCGATTGTCGCTTGTTTCAGGGCGGGGGCGGTTACTTTCGTGATCGTTTTGCGCACGTGGCCTTCGGCGGCCATCGCTACGGCCTCCATAACGCGGTCAGGTTCGATTTTTCCTTGGGCGGCGGCCCTCGATATAGTCTCGGCGGTCTTGGCCCATTCCTGCCGCTTCTCCGTGGCCGTGGCACGCATCCCCAGCCGGGGAGGAATGCCCCGCGAAGGGCTTCCAAACTCTTGCACGTGGGCGACGCCTGCGACGGGTGCCCCGCTTTCATAGACGGCCGAGGGAAACCACCCGACTTTACTTTGCGAGCCGTCGAGGGCTTTTACCGTTTGGCGTAGGGCTTCAATCTTGCCCGCCTTGCGAGTTATTCGCATGGCTAGAAAATCCCGCCGACCTTGCGGAAGGCCGAGCGCTCAGGCAGGCCGCCCACGTAGAAGCCGCCCGCCGCTTGCGCTTGGAGCAGGCCGAGCAATTGCGCGCCGTAGGGGGTCGTATTGAGCCACCATTGCCATTCGGATTTGACGGGCGGCGGCGTGAGCGTGATTTGCACGTGATCAACGACGGCCCCTTGCACGATGCCGACTTGGCCCGTGTAGTTGTTTTGCGCAATGATCACGCCGAGCGCCAAGAGGTGCGCAGTCATGAGGTAAAGCGAATTCGTTCGAACGGCCAACGACATGTCGCCGTAAGTGTCGGCCGAAACGTAGCCCGTTGCCATGCCGAATTGAATCGAGAGGGCCGCGTCGGGGTATTTGGCCGGGTCGGCGAACTGCGGGAACAGTGCGCGGAATGCGGCAGGGTCAAGCGTAATCGTACTCATGGTCAGCTCTCAAAAAGAAAAGGCCGGGGCGTCGATAGCTCCCGGCCTTTGCGGTCAGACAAAGCCCGGGGGGCTTACTTGCGCTTGCGGCCGCCGGTTGCGGGGGCGGCGTCGGTTGCGACTTCTTCCCCCCCGACAACGGTTTGCGCGTCGGCGGCGATATTGTCTTGCGGCACGATAGGCGCGGAATTGTCGCGGCCGGTCATGTCGGCGGCCACGGTATCGGGGTCGGCGTAGGATTCGGAAACCATGACGAAACCGTTTTTCTCGTGCATCTTGAAAACGTCGTTTTGGCGCAAGTATTCGACTTGTTGCTCGGTAACTTCGGTCGCGACGCCGCGCGGGGTAACGATGCGGTCATTTGCCACGCCTGCGCCGCCCTTGACGACGACCGACGGCAGGGAGATAGGCATATCGCCGCCGCCTTGCTCGTGGTTCGTATAGGCAACGTCGCTTGCGAGCGTCGAGAAGATAAACAGTTTTTTGGACATGGGGAGAACTCCTTAAACGATTGATGGAGAGAAAGCAAGTTGCATCATAAAACAAAACGCCCCCAAAGTCGAAACCGAGGGGGCGTTTCCTTGCGACTACCGACCGAGCATTAAACGCCGGTCAGACGTTGCACCGCAAACGGGCGCTTGACGAACAGGCCCGCCGTAGCGTTCGAAAAGTCTTCGATATAGCCTTTCGCGTTCTTCTCGGTGCCGAGGGCTTGGAACTTGGCAGGCACGATTTGAGCAAACGTTGCGCCGCCATCGCTACCGCCATCCTCGACCGAATCAGCGTACAGGTACGCAACGTTCGCGCCGCCGTTCGCCAAGTTCAACTCGGGAGCGGAAACGACCCGGCATTTCGGGTAGGTTTGTGCGAGCCATTGGCGAACGCTGATACCGAAGTCGCTTGTAACGCTCAGGTATTGATAAACGTTCGTCGCAAGGCCGAGGGTCGTCGGGGATTTCTCCACGTCGATTTGGTCTTGCGAGGCGGCTTGCAGGCGGGCAAACATGCCGCGAATGTCGGCGGTGATTTGCAGGAAGGTTTTAACCGCCCAAGTCGTGCCCGAGCCGGGGTTGGCGGCGGTCACGTAGGCGGGCAACGACGGGTCGTTGAGGAAACCGTAAGTACGGTTCGCGCCGCCGTTGTAGCCGTAGAAGCCGACACGGTTACGGGCAATGTCGAGCGCCAACGCGGCGGCCGAACGCTTCTCGGCGGCGTTGTTGATGCGAACACGGGCCGAGCGTGCATCTTCCAGCAAACCGACCTTGATACCCTTTTCCCAGCGGATCACGGTACGGCGCTCGAAATTGACGTTCCACGAGGAAAGCGGAACATTCGAGTAATCGCCATAAATGGCGGCCTCGCCGAGCGGTTCGAGAATGCCTTGAATCACTTCCTCGTCGTCCCACTTGCCCGCCGTGGTCACGCCCACGAGTTCGTCGATTTTGCGAGCGGCCGACAAGACGCGCACGAAACCCGGCAACCAGCTTTGCAGGAATTGCACGGGGTTGGAAATGCTCGCCGTGGTGATCAAGCCTTGGTTATCGTCCATCGCCATGCCGTCGAGGCCCATCGAGCGGATTTGATCGCGCACGAAAGACGGCGGCAGGTTGATGCCGATTTGAGCCAACGCGCCATAGTCGGCGCAATCCTCGGCCACCATCGCGAGCGGGCGAATATCGCGCCCGAAAACGTGGCTCAGGACTTCGGTTTGTTTCTTTGCCATTTGGTTATCTCCTTGAAATAGCGTTAATTAAGCGTCGGTCAGGGCGATAACGGCAAGACCGGCCGCCGCGTTGGCGTAGCGAACTACCTTCGCGCGGGGGATGATCACTTGCCCGGAAGCGGCCACGGAATCGCCGGAAACCGCACCGCTCGCGGCAGTTTGCGAAACGCTCACGTTATAGGTGCCCGTGCCGCCCGTACCCGTGCCGTTCGAAATGATCACAGTGCCCGGTACGATGTTCGGGCCGGTAATCACGGTACCCGGGAGCAGGGGAGCGGAACCGGAAGCGACGGCGGTTACGGTCAGAACCGTAGTCGTAATCGAGCCGGTCATGCTCACTTGTTGCGGCAGGGCCGAGAGTTGGCCGTCGGCGGTTGCATACGTCACCTTGTCGCCGATGTTCGCGGCGTTGAGCAGGGCGACGACGAGCAAACCCATATTGACGAACTCGCCGACCGTACCGGCAGGAACGAGCAGGGTCGGGGCGAGAGGGCCGTTTGCGCTCGTGCCGATGGATTGAAGCTCTTTCGGGTTGGCGAGAATACCGCCGAAGTTGGCCGCACCCAAGACGCCCGGTTGGTACTGGCCGTCGGCCGGGTCAATGGTGAATGCGCGACCGACTGCGATATTCGCGGCGGTGCCCTTGAGAACGCCGGGGGTCGAACGCAACGGCCCCTCGAAAACGATTTCGCCGACAACGCCGAAACCTTGGTTCAGTGCGACGGAAGATTGAAAGCCCATGATTTACTCCTTTGCGCCCGAGAGGTGCTTGGTTACGAAGTTGCCGCCCTTGGAAACGGTAGCGCCATCCATACCCGACACGGAAGCGGCGGGAGTAGCGGCGGGCTTGGCTTGCAAGTAGCCTTCGAGCATTGCGGCTTGAACGCCCTTGTCGGCTTTGATGCCGAGTTTATCGCAACCGTAGCTCACCACGTCGTCGAGCGTCATTGTCTTGTGGTCGAAGGTGCCCACGTGTTGCGAAATCTTCGCGGCCAGTGTGTCGCGCTTGGCGATGCGGCCCAGCACGCTACGCTCGATTGCGGCGGCGTCCATGCCTGCGCCTGCGGGGGTGCCTTCGCCGCCTTCGCCTTCTTTCTTGGCTTCGGGGGCGGGGGTCGCCGGGTCGGTTGCGGCGGTTGCGGCCGGGGGTGCGCCTTTGTCGCCTGCGGGTTCGGCGGTAACGGCCGGGGCCGCCATCTTGCCGAATGCTTCGGTCAGTTTCGCGACTTGCGGGGCAAGCTCGGAAACCACGGCGATACATTGTTCGAGGGTCATAGAACCCGCGCCGCCGCCTTCGCCGCCTTTGTTTTCTTCTGCCATTTCTAGCTCCTTTGCATCAAAAGTGAAAGTGAAGTGATCCATAACGGCCACGTCAGGCCCCATGCGCCCCTCAGTTACGAGGGCTAAATGGTTGCCCCTTATCTTACGCTGTATTGCGTCATAACGTAAGCCGTTCCAAACGCCCGCCGTCATGTCATAAATACAACGATAACCGGCCGAAAGCTCGCGCTTTCCTGCCTGTATCAAAGCCGCTAGTGTAGAGGAAAACGCTTTGATGTTGGCGTACAACACGCCGTCTTTGAAGAAAACTTCTTCGCCGATAACCCCTTGTACGCCCTTTTTCTCGGCAGGCAAAGCCCGGTCGGTCATTTCTTGCGCTACCGGCCCGAGCATTACGTGTTCGTCGATCCAAGGCAATAACTTGAACGACGCGACGCATTCGGGGTCGGCCAATTCTTCGGGCGGCCGCAACACTTGAAAGATGCGGTCAGCATCCGGGCCAGTGAGGCCGAGTTGCCGCCCTGAGTACGGGAAAATCCCCGCCTTGCTGATAGGGTTCGCCTTGAGTTCAAACCAGCCGTTACCGTCGTACTCGCGCGCATCCATGCCAACGCCGAGGGCGGGCAGGGCGGCAAGCGTGGCCGCGACGCCCGGGTGCAACGGTTGCGGCAGGGCGGCCAGCGGTGCCCACACGAAGCCCAAATGCTCGGGGTTAAGCGTAGGTGCGAAAGGTTCGGCAACGTTGAGGCCGTAGGTCGTAAAGCCCCCGTCGTAGTCGAGAATGCAAAGCGGCTCGGTCGGTGCCTGCCCGATTTCCTCTTGGCTTTCACGGATCGCGGCTTGCTCGGGGGTTTCCCCTTCCTCGATATGCCCGCCCGGGAGGCCCCAATGCAACGGGAAGTCGGCCGTATTACCCGAGCGAAGCAAGAGCAAGACCGAATCGCCCGCCCGGTAAAGGATACCGGCGGCAACGTCAGTACCCCCGGCCGCCCGGTAAGCAATGGCCGCCGCCCGTTCGACCGAGTGCCCCGCGCGAAGTAGCTCGGCGAGGTTTTGCGAAATGTTCTCGGGCGATGATCCCTTGGCGAGCGGCATGTCGATTACTCCTTCGGAACGAGGGAGGCGAAGACGCCGACGTTCGCTTGGGTCAGGTCGGTAATCGTGTTGCCCGGTGCCCACGTGCCGCCGAGCGAACCATTCACGGAAACTTGCACGTCTTTGGTTTCGTCGTCTTTCAGGAAATCAACGAAGGCGAAGGCGGCGGCTTGCGCGGCGGGGCGGTCGGTAACGTGGCAGGCTTGCGCAACTTCCACGCGGTCGAACTCGGCGGCGATTTTCTCGCGGGCCTCGGCCTTGGTTGCGGCACGTACTGCGAAAGAGTAAGACATTTTCATTTTTCCTTTTCGAAATCAAAAACGGGCGACATGGTGCAACGACAATTCGGGGCCTGCCCGGGTATGCCCCTCTCGCCCGTGCGTGCGTCAATGACCGGCAGTTTATCAAAGCTGAAAATTTCGCCGTCCATATCGACATGATCCTCGCGCGGGTGCGCGCCGCCGCCGCTATGGTGCCACATAAATTTTTCGACGCCTAGCGCTTCCATCCGGCCGCGATTGATGGAATTGTACGCTTTGCGCGTTTGGTCGAGCGCGATATTCTTCGCCCTGCGGTGCGTTTGGCCTTCGTACTGTTCGAGCGCGGGCACGAGGTCTTGCAGGCCGTTACCCGTGGTAATCGAGCGCATTACCGCGCCCTCGACTTTCTGTAGGTACTCGCTCGCAATCGACTTTATCAAGCTCACGTTTTCGGCGACCGCCGCTTTCGTTATCTCGTTGAGGGTCGGATTACTGAGCGAGGTTTTCAAGCTCATGCCGCCCGAGAGTTTTTGCAAGCTGGCGTGCAAAGCCTTGGTGCCTGATTTGTCGGCGTCGGCCACCATGCCCTCGGCGAGCGGCTTCGCTTTCTTGGCGAACAGGTCATTAAACCGATTGCCTAGCGACGACATGAGCATACGCGATTGACTCGCGATTGTCGCATCTTCCCCGAAGTGCGAGGCGGCCGCGTCGGTCTTGAACAGGCGCAAGACTTCGCGCGTTACTTGCGCCGTCATTTGCGCGGTAAGGGCTTGCACCGCCCCCACGTAGCGAACCGCGACCGCCGCGTTATGTTGCAGCGGATCGCCCCGGAAGGTAGGCGCGGCCGATTGCTTGGCCGCCCATGCCTCACGCTTGGCCGTTAATCGAATCTTCTTCTTGGTCATGGCTCGGGTCTTCGTCGGTTAGGGTCGGCAAGCCGTTGAACCCGCTTTGCTCGTCGGCCGAAATTTTCGCGCGCACCTCTTGACCATCAACCGCGCCAATATCGACCGCATAAATCTTGTCGGCCTCGGCGTTGAGTTTGCGAACCTCGGCCGATTCTTTGCTACTCATGGAGTCGATAGGCTTCCAAGTGCAATCAACGGCGAACGGTTGGCCCCCGAAGCGCGGCACGATTTCGGAACGGATCAGGCAAACCATGTGCCGATCAATGAGCGGTTCCATGTCATTGACTTGGATACTTTCGAGTTCCTCGTGGTAGCTCTCGGCCTCGTACTCGCCCGTCGCGTTGAACCCCTTGGGCGTCGTGCCGAGTAGCTTCGTTGCCGGGATGTTGGCGGCGGCCGCGACGAGTTGGTATTGGGTCATTATGACGGTATCGAGATCGCCCAAGCTCGTGTCGTGCTGTTCGATCTTGTCGGCCTCGGCGTCGGCAATCTTGACCCCGTAGTTATCGCGGAATTGCGCCCACACGGCCAAGCGTTGCTCGAACGCGCCTTGATTGGCGAGGGCCTTCGCTACGTCGGTATAAAAAACCATCGCCCGTTTTGTGAGCGCCAGTTGGGGCGCTTCGTTGGCCGTGCGTTCGGAAGCATAGACGCGCTCGTAAATCATTTGCGGCACGCTCAACCCGCCGTAGAGGTACGCCGGTTTCAGAATGTCGGCGACCTCGGGGCCGCGCAAAATGACAAGGTGCGATTTGTGATACCGCTTGTTGTTGATAAGCCAGTAAGTCGGCTCGTAGAAGTCGAGGCCCGACGGATCGCTCGCGCTTGCGCTCGTCAATTCGGGAACGCACCAATAGGGATCAATTTGGGCAATGCCGCGATAGCTCCCGGGCGTTACGGCGTCGGGGTTGAACGGCTTAACGTAGAAATCGGGGTCGTCGCTTTCGATCTTGAACAGGGCGACGCGGATACCGAAGACGCGGCCCATTTTGACATACTCGACGAGGGTACGATTCAGGCGGTAACGCTTGTTCGCTTTGTCGAGCGCGTCGAGTATCTCGGGGGCGACGGCCGACCCGTCATTGACCGTAAAGGAATAGCCCTTGCGGATCGCGTCGCGGGCCGGGATCAAGCACGCTTTGTTTATGAGCCAGTGTTGCGCCATGAGGGCGCACATTTGATAGCCGATGAAACTTTGCGAGCCGTACCACATGGCTTGCGCTTCGGGGATGCCGACTTGGTTAAGCGAGAAAATCGCTTTCAACGAATTGTCGTAATTGTTCGCGTCTTGGGCGAAGGTCGTAACGCTCTTGCCGTCGCCGGTCAGCACGTAGGTATCGCCCACGGTTCGAGGAAACGCGCGCTCGGTCAAACGCATGAGCCGCTCGTCGCGGGTCAAGGTATCGTCGAGGTCGATTTCGGTCGAAAAGAAAGAGTCGCGCCGCTTGAGGGCGGGCGGCTCGGGCGCGGCCTCGGGCTTGTTGGTGCCGAGCAACCATCGAAAAAAGCGTGCGAACATTTCGTACCCCTTACGGTAAATCAAAAATTAAGCGTAGCCCTTGGCCGCCGCCCATTCGTGCATATCCTTGGTTCCCTTGCTCGTATTGCAAGTCGGGCAAAGTAATTGCAGGTTTTCGGGGCCATTACTGCCGCCAATGGCGACGGCCCGAACGTGATCAACATGGTATCCGCTTTCGGCCAAGTTGCAACGACAACCGTTGCACTCCCCGTTTTGCTCGTGGTACATCCGGGCAATATCGGCGGGGCTATGCTCGCCGGATACCTTGAGTTTTGCGCGTCGGTTTCGGGTGATCGTGCGTTGCTTCTCGGGGGCGGCCTCGTGCCGTGCTTTGGCCGCTTCCCGCACACGCTCACGGTTCGCCTTGCGCCATTCAATCGACCGAGCATTGACGACGGCCGCGTTCTCGCGCACCCAACGACGGCTCGTTTCGTTCATGCGGTCTTTGTTGGCCGCCGCGTATTCCCTTGCCCGCGCTTGGTATTGCTCGCGGTTTTCTTCGCGCCATTTCGAATTTCTCGCCTGTATCTGTTCGGCTCGCTCGGGGTACTTCTCGCGTAATTTCGCATTGCGGCAGGCGCGGCAAGAGGTACGCGGCTTTTTCGTATCGCTACGCACCTCGAAATCGGCGAGGGGCTTTTCGGTTTGGCAGGTTCGGCATATTTGGCGCATACGCGATTATAGATCAAAAAACCCGCGACGCTTCGGCTCGGTCGGGGCGTAGGCAATCATTACCGAGTCGGCGAGGTTTGGCGACTTCGAGCCGTCGGGTTGCTTGTTAATCAAGAGTTTGCCCGCGCCGTTTTCCGAGTAGGTCGGTTGCGAGAGTTCAATCGTCAATTTCGACAAAGCCGGTAGCTTACTCGAAATCGAGATAAGGGCGTCGGGATCGCCGACCGGGTGCCCCTGTACGACGGCCCGGTACGTGCGAAGGAACCGCATACGCAACGACCACCACGCTTGCGCCTTGGCGTTCGCGAAGTAGTCTTTATTCGTGCGCTCGTCTTTGTCGCGCGAGTCGTCGCCGTCGAACTGCGGAATCTTGCCGTCAGGATCAACGACCCCGGCCGAACCTTGGAACTTGCGAACGTCGATTGCCTTTTCTTTGCGTTGCTCCCGGCCCTCGTTGAGTTTGCGCGCGTCGCCCTTGGTGCCCGCCCCCAGCCCGTCGCCGTCGTAGGCAAATTCGGTATATCCCTCGTCTTCGCAAATCTCGAAGGCGCGTTCGACGGTCGCGTAAATGTCGGCCCCCTTGCCGCTCCACGCTTCCACGTATTCGAGCAAGATACCGTAGCGACCGGCGAAGGCGTTCAAATCGCTACCCTCGTCGGCAACGTCGAGGCCGCCTTGCCGCTTGCCGGAAATGTCGAGGCCGAGGCGCACGTGGGCGTCGATAGCCGCTTGCACCCATTCGGCCGGGATCACTACGCCCGCGACGCTTGCGTTCTCGTCAATGTCGTATTCTTGCGCGATAACCTGCGGGTCTTTGGTCAGCTTGAGATTTTCGTACCATGCGTCATCTTTGCGCGGGTCGTCGCGCCAATGGAAAACGAAAACGTCGTCGGGCGACCACGACCGCCGCTTGACCGAGAAGGGCGTCGCGCTCCCCTTGACCGAAGACATATCAATGCGGCAATTCGTGGTCGCGCTCAATGCTTCTTCGGCAAGCTGGGGGCGCTCAAGGTGCGCGGATTCATCAACGAAGTAGAGCGCGGCCCGGTCGCCCCGGCCGATGTTGTCGCCCGCCTCGCCGGTCATTACCGAGCCGGTATCGGGGAACGTCAAACGCATGAACGCGCCGTGCTTTTCCCGCGTCCATCCCCCGCGAAATTCTCGCGGCAGGTTTTGCATGAACACGCGGGCTTTGTAGAACAAGGATTTCGGCGAATCCAGCCTATCGACGTATTCCTCTTTCCGCGACCCGAAGCCGATAGCCATACCCTCATAGAACAGGCAAAGCGTACAACTCAGGGCGATAGCGACCCAGCTTGCGCCCGTGTCGCGGCTCTTGGGAACGAGGCCGTCTTTCGAGGCCCGCCAATGCGCGACGATCCATTGCATAAGCTCGGTTTGTCGGTCGAAGGGGATAAACGGAATCGTCGCGGGCAAGCCGCGCTCAATGTTCCGGGGGTCGTAGGTCATGCCCCAATCTTCGACGAATTGCCACGGGTTCGCCTTGTAGTACGCCCGCATAACGTGAATCAACGAGGGGTCGGCGCGTAGCTTCCCGAGGATGCGCAAGCGACGTTGATACACGGCGGCATAGTCGGGGGCCTTGAAATCGAAACCTTCCACGACTAGCCCCCCACGATTTGCGAATACAACGCGCCGAGCGCTTGCGGGTCGTTCGGTAGATCAACCGGGGGCGCTTCGGGGATCAGGGGGCGGCCATCCTTGCCGGTTATTTCCTTCCGTTCGATCAAGAGGCCGACGTACTGAGCGAGGATTTTTAAGGCCCCGTCTTGATCGCGCAATTTCACTTCGAGGCCGTCTTTCGTGCGCTTGATACCGGCAATCAATTTGCGCTCGGGGCCGCTAAGGCCCTCGGTATCGCGAAAGAAAATATCCTCGTGGCCTTCCCCGTTGCACTCGGGGCAATCGGGATGCGGCTCGCCGTTATGACGGAAGCCGAAGCCGCCCGAGCAATCGGGAAACAGCAACGGTTCCTCGCCGCGCTTGGCGGGCTTGCTGGCCGCGTCGCACGCCTCGGCATACTCCCGGGCCTTCCATTGGTATTGATGCCCGACGCCGTGGCAGTACCGGCAATTCACGCGGCGCACGTGCATGATTTTGGAAGCGTCGGCCGTAGCGAGTGCGAGATATTCGCGCAAGATTTCGGCGGCCTCGACGGTCGCCTCTTGGGCTACGAGGGCCATTTGTTCCTCGATTAGCGCTTGCACTCTAGCATCGCTTAACAAACGCGCGGCCGTAACCCCGGCGGCTTCCACGTTCGACGTGTAGCCCGCCCGGATAGCGGCTTGGGTTCCGTTCCGATCCTTGCAATATTCCTCAACGAACCGGGGAACGCGCTTTGATTTGATTGGGTCTTGAGCGTTCATCATGGCCGAATCATACACACTATGCGCCACCACAAGCAACCACAATGCGCGACAAGTTGCTACCCGTTTTTTCGGTTATTTACCTCTAGGCTTTGGTTACTCTTTCCCCTTGTTTCTATTACGTTTTTCTCTCTTTTATATACTCTACCCAATTTTTAAAGAGTTATAAAATATAGAGAGTAAGAAATATACAGTACGTAATACTAGAAACGTATCTTATATTTCTTAGAGAATATTATAGAGATTTTGGAAATTTTCGGGTTAGCTAAAAACCTAGTAACGGCGCGGGTTTGCGGTAACTTTGGGGGTTCTATGGGGTTTCGGGTATATCTTAGCTACCTTATACGCTTGACGCCTACTAGGAAGGCCGTATAAACTAGATACACTAAAAACAGTACGGAAGGCTACGACCATGCAACACTCGATAATTTCTCGCGACGACGCGGCGGCCCAAAAACTTACACATTTTTTTACCGGCAAGCCCTGCAAGTACGGCCACGTCGCCCCGCGTTTCGTTTCGACCGGCGGTTGTTCCGAGTGCAATTCGGCCCGAGCGGCCCGCTTTCGCAAAGACGCCCCCGCCCGCTTTTCCTACGACCTTCACCCCGACGATGTGGCCGCCGCCCTCGCTTTCTGCCAAGCCCTTGACATTCAACGGGGCCGCGTACCGTCATCGCGCGAACGTTTCGCCGTCGGCAAATTCACGGCTACGCCGATCACGCCCGAGGGTATCGAAACCGCCCGCCTTCATGCGTTCGGATTAGCGGGGGCCGCGCAATGAAAAAGCCGCTCCCTTTATCCGACCTTGCCGACATGCTCGACGCTTGCGAAAGTTCGCCGGTAATCGAGGCTATTCGAGCGGCTTTTGCGGTGCCCGGGGCCGACTTGGTACAAATTTCCCGCCAGCTTGCCGCCCTGCCTGATAGCCGCGAACAAATCGCGGTAGTTGCTTTCCGAGCCTACGCGCTCCACGAGTCGGGCGGCCTTGTAACCACGTCGGCGCGGCTCTACCAACGCGGCGTCTTTAATCGTTGCCTTCGGTACTTACTGGATACCAAGCCATGAACACTTTTACGATTTGCAGGCACGCGGCGAGCGGGTGCAACTACCCCGAGGGCGAATGCTTGGGCCTTTGCGCCCGCGACAAATGGGAGGAATGGCAGGGCGGCGAGTGCCCGGAACCCGCCCCCGTTCTCGTCGAGTACAAGATGCGGTGCGGCTTGATCGTTGCCCGGGGCACGCCTGCGGGCGAGGTGCGTTGGTCACACGCGGGAACAGGAAGCGACGTTGTAGCGTACCGACGAAAATAACGCTTGACCTTTCGTATTTCGTATTATATAATTCAGCCATCAACAACGAACTAGGGGTGCCAAATGAACAACCAACGCCGTAAAGAAATCAAAGCCGTTCTCGATGAACTGGCCGCCCTGCGCTCCCGCGTCGAAGACCTCCAAAACGAGGAACAAGACTACTTCGACAACATGCCCGAGAACTTGCAGCAATCCGAGCGCGGCGAGAAGGCCGAGCAAGCCGCAAGCCGCCTCGAAGACGCCTTGACCGCCTTTGACGAAATCGAAGAAGCGTTGAACGAGGCCGCCGAATGAGCGGGGCGTACTACAACGAATGCGACCCGTTCGCCGCTGGCTGGCTTCGGGAATTGATAAGGGGGGCATATTGCCCCCGGTGAAGTAGATCAAAGGAGTATTGAAGATGTTAAGCCCGACGACCTTACCGGATTCACGCAATGCCATTTCTTCGCCGGGATCGGCGTTTGGTCGTATGCACTGCGGCGGGCCGGGTGGCGAGATGATTCGCCAATTTGGACAGGCTCTTGCCCCTGCCAACCTTTCAGCGCGGCAGGCAAAGGAAATGGGTTTGCTGACGAGCGGCATTTATGGCCCGCATGGTTCCACCTTATCACGCAGCGCGGCCCTGCAAGAGTCGTTGGCGAACAAGTTGCAAGCGGCGACGGCCTCGCTTGGCTCGACCTTGTACAAACTGACATGGAAGCGGCGGGCTACGCCTTCGGGGCGTTTGATTTATGCGCTGCGGGCGTCGGCGCACCGCACATCCGACAACGCCTTTACTTCGTGGCCGACGCCAGCGGCGAGGGATTACAAGGATGGGGCGGCCCCGAGCGTAGTATCGTCGAATCGAACCGACAAGCTATCACATTGCGTAATGCTCGCGGGCTACCCGACGCCGCTTACGGTGCCGAGTTCGGAAGCGAGCCACGGGCAATTATCGGGGAGCTATCGCAAGGCAATGGAGGCGGCGTTACCCGAACTATTCGCCCCGGCCCGACTAACGGTTTTTGGCGCGATGCTGATTGGCTCGGATGCCGCGATAGGAAATGGCGGCCCGTTGAACCCGGCACATCCCCGATGGTTAATGGGGCTTCCCCCCGTGTGGGACGACTGCGCGGCTATGGTAACGCTATCGTCAGCGAAGTAGCCGCCGAGTTCATCCGAGCCTATCTTGACAAACGCGACAAGTAGTACATAATCGCGAACATGACGCCCCCAACTTTACCCGACGGCTACACGTGCGGCCATTGCGGCCGGTTCGCGAAATTTTCGGCATGGCTCTTTGCCCATTGGTACGAGCCAGTCATTCACACGTGCGAATGCGGCGCGCGTAGTCAGCTTGTCGAAGGCCGCGCAACTCTCAAACATCAACCCACGAAAGGCAAATGATCATGACCCCCAAGCCGATAAATTCTCTCAAGGCCCTAGCCGAAGGCAAAACCGACGGTTTCCAAAAGGCCGCCTATTTCAAAGTTCGCCCGGATAAAGTCGAGTTCGAACAAGGCTTCAATTTGCGCGAGGAAGGCGCGGAATTGACCGAGCATATCGAGCGCCTTTACCACGCCATGAAGGCGGGCGCGTACATTCCCCCGATTGACGTTTCGGTTATCGACGGCCGGGTTCTCGTTCGCGACGGCCATTGCCGCACCCGGGCCGCCCTGCGCTTGCTGGGGGAGGGCGTCGAGTACCTCTTGGAAGCGCGCCAATTGCGCGGCAACGACGCCGACGCCGTGTTTCATATGCTCGGCTCGGGTCAGGGCAAACACTTTACCCCCTTGGAGCAAGGGCGCGGCTTCCTGCGGCTTACCAACATGGGCCACACGGTCGCCGAGATTGCCGCGCGTACCGGAATGCACCGCTCAACCGTGGAGAACGGCTTGGCGCTTGCCGAGGCCCCCGTGGCCGTGCAAAAGATGATTGCCGAGGGTAAGGTGGCCTCGCATACCGCACTCAAGGCAGTACGCCAAGAGGGGGCCGCCAAGGCTACCGAGAAGCTCGCGGCAGGCGTCAAGGCGGCCGAGAAGGTCGGCAAGAAGAAAGCCACGGCGAAGCATATCGACGGCCCCAAGGAACGCGGGCAAACCCTGCCCCCGAAGGAAACCGCCGCCCCCGTGCCGCCCCCGCCCAAGCGTCGCGCGGCCGACAAGACCCTCGAAGATAAATGCGTCGAGTTCGTTCGCGCCCTCGCCGACCGTAGCACGCTCGTAACCTACCAATCGCGCGACTTCGTGCAATTGATCGAGGCCGCTTACGATATTGTCAGCCCCGAGGAACCCAAGAAATGAGCCAAGCCCCCCACACTTGCGCCGCCCGACCGGGGGCCGATCAACAAATGCGGTGCGCCCGGTGCGGCCTCGTTTGGGATATTGACGACCCCGAGCCGCCTACCTGTCGCGACGAGCCGGTGCCGAAACCGAAGGTCAAGAAACCCAGCAAAAGGAAGCCGAAGCAATGACGCTCGACACTATCGCCCGCCTCGCCCAAACGGTCGCGGCCATCGCCACGACGGCGGCTTGCCTCAAGTTCCTACTATCATGATTCGCGCATGGCTCGCGGGCTTGTTGGCCGCCCTGTTCCCGCCGAAGCCATTCGAGGCCCCGCCCCTTAACCGTGCCGAACGACGGCAACGACTCAAAAATAAATAAAGCCCTTCGGGGCTTTTTTTTTGCATTTAGGGCTTGACATTCCGTATTTCGTAATACATAATTCAGCCATCAACAACGAAACGAGGCCCTAAAATGAAACAGTTCGAAGCCGGTAAGACCTACACGACCCGCAGTATTTGCGATCACGATTGCGTTATTTCGGTCACTATCGAGAAGCGCACGGCCAAGACGGTAACGGCCACGGTTCGCGGCGAGTCGAAAACCTTTCGCGTCGGCGAGTATGACGGCGCGGAATTTATCAAACCGTGGGGGTCGTACAGTATGGCCCCGATCATCCGGGCAGGGGAGTAAATCATGGCAAAGCCAAAATATGAAGTTGTTGATTTTATCTCGGGGGGCTTTTTTATTCACGGCGGCCGCATTGGCGAAACCTACGTAAAAAGCAAAGACGACGCCGAGTTAATTTGCCGGGCACTTAATGAGGTTGAGGCGCTCAAACTTCGCCGTACAAAAGCCCGGGTCGCCGACGCCCTCTATTCCTTAGAGCTATTACAAAAAGCCCTTGATGCGCAAGAGTGATTCGCTACCTACCAAAACCGAAGGCCCCCGAAGGGGCCTTTTTCTATTGGGGCTTAACTTGCTGCGCCGCCGTGTATGCCTTGGCTATCTCGGCCGCGCCGGTCAAGTAGCGCTCGGGGTGATTGGCGAGGATGTAGAGTTGCGGTTTCCTGCCGTCGGGTTGCACGGGGTTATTTACGCGACCGTCAGGCAAGCCCGGGTGCGGAATGTAGCCCATGCCTTGCAAGAGTTCGCGCCGTTTGTTGAGGTTCAACCGGCCGCCCATTTTGAGGGTATCGGTAACGAGCCGGTCGAGCATGATCGAAGATACCCAGCCGCCCATAAATCCGGGCGTGTCTTGCGCGATCACTTCGGCGATTTGTTGCTCGACGCCGCCCCGGCTTTCTTGCATGGCCGCGTCGGTCGTTGAGGTATGCGGGGCGCGGTGGCAGGCCCCGGCGGGATTGAACTCAGGCGGGATTTGGTAGGTATAGAGGAAATCGGTAATCGCCGCGAAACCTTCGGCCCGTGCCCATGCGTACAATTTCGGGAAATAGTCGCCGCTCATGCCGTCGCGTTGAATGTCGGCGTAGCTTTGTTGCCCCGTGTAGAACAGGGCGAAGCGGCGGGCCGTGTCGGGCGTCTTGCGAACGGCGGTTTTATGGTTGGTCGTGGCGATGAAGTTCGCGCAAATTTCCATCGAGAATTGATCGACGCCCTTTTGCTGAATCTGCACGCCGAAGCCGCCCGTAATCAAAACCATAAGCCGATTTACTACGTCGTCGCTCGAATGGTCTTGGCCCTTCAATTCCTCAAGGGCGACGAAGATTTTATCGGCGATCCATCCGTTAAACTGGCTCGCTATGTCGTCGGCGAGGGGCCAGTGCGTGAAGTGTTGGCCGACGGCCATAGCCACGCACGCCGAGAAAAAGGTTTTACCGTTGCCCTCGCAACCTTGCAACACGGGGCACCAAGGGAATTTAATACCCTTATGCTGAACACATGCGGCCATGTACGACAAGAGAATTTGTTGGTCGCGCGGGTTGGGTAGTATCTTCGCGAGGTGCGCGAGGAAGGGGGTAACGTCGCCCGGGGTGCGCTTGACCTCGGCGGGCCAGTAGGTATTAACCCGCAAGCGGCCCGCGTCGTTGATCACGGCCCCGGGGGGTTGGTCAGGCTTGAAGCAAATCGTATCGGCTCGGGGGGAGCGCAATACCTGAGACTCGGTGAAAGCCTCCCAAGCGTTGCGGGTTGTGCGTTCATTTACGGCGTCCATTGCGAACACGTAGCCGCCGAACGCGACTCGAAATTGGTCGGGCTTGAGCATTGCGCCCCCGGGCACGAGTACGCGGTGCCGGTCTTGGACATACACGCACCCCGCAAAGAGTGTTTTTTGCGCCTCGGGTGATAGGAAGGTATGCCCGGTCACGTCGGCTTGCATTGGGGCCGCTTCTGCCGCCCTTGGCGTGGCCGCCGGTTCGAGGGGCTTGTCGATAAGAACGTCGCCCGGTTGCGAAAGTATCGCGGCAATCGTGCGCGGTAAGTAGTCGTCGCGGTGCCACTTATCGCGAACGAGGTTCGATTGCAGCATGAGCGCCTTTATCCGCTCACCGTGGCGACCCGTCCAAAAGGAAAGGTGCGAGGCGAGCGCGGCGTCGGCTTGGCTTGCGTCATAGGCCCGCCCGCCCCCGTCAGGGTACGCCACGGCGAGGGCGTCGGTATTGCCTTCCCAAAGGTCGGCAAAGCTCGCACGGCCGCCGAAGACGCTCGACGCGCTCTTGCTACGAAGGGCGCGCCGGATCAAGTCGGCGTCGTCGGTCGGCCCTCGCCATTCAGGCACGGGCGCGTCGCTCAACGTAAAGTCGCCGTCGGCCCCCGAGGAAGCCCCGGCCGGGAAGTATTCGGCGGTAATGGCATGAAGGGCGGCGGTATGGTCGGTCGCCGCGTCGCCTTGCGCCCCGACGCCGGTAAGGGCGACGAAACGCAACTCGGTATAGAACTCCAAGCCGAGGGCGGTATTTTTCTTGCCGTGGGCAGGCGCGCGGCCGGTGCCGAAAATGTGCATTCCCTTACCCGATTGGCTCATTTCCATAGCCGCGCCGGGGAACATGGCGGCCAAGCGCAAAGCGACCGGCGACCATTGCGAACCGTCGAAGGCATTATCTATGTCGATAAAAAACAGGGGGTCATTTTCGGTAAAGACGAACGCCACGCCGTAGCCCTGCCCCCACGCCGTAGCCACACGGCACGCCTCGGCGGCTTCTACCCAATGGCTCGGGTCATGGGCCGAAACGACTTGCCCGGTACGCGGCGACACGGGCAGTTTATCCAGCTTCCCGGGGATGCGTTGCGAGGGCACGAGGGCATAACAAAGGAATTGACGATAAGCGGCGAACGCGGCTAAAGCGGGGGGCAAACTTTGCATGAATCCGACCCCCTTAACCGACGAGCGATTGCAAGGCGCGTTGCCGCAATTCTTCCGGGGCTTTGAGGGCGTGCGAGTCACGCAACGCGAGGCCCTGAGCGATAACGGGCAAACATTCAACACGCACCGCCTCGCGCATAATGTCGCGGCGAAGCGCGGGCATGGTGCCGAAATGATATGCGACGAGAGTAGGCGCGCACCCCGCACGCTCGGCAATTTGGTCGCGCGTCACGCGGGCATAGCTCGCCGTTTCGCAAAGGGTGAGTGCAGTGCTAAGGATTTGCGCCTTCCGCTCCCGGGCTTCGAGTTTGATTTGTTTCATGGTCAATTGTCCGTTTCGTCAGTTTGAGAATATACCCTATCCCACGCGATAGCGAAATACTTCGGGTCGCGTTCAATACCGATAAATCGGCGGCCCGTTTTACGGGCGGCGACCCCCGTAGTCCCGGCCCCCATCGTGTTATCGAGAACCACGTCGCCCTCGTTGGTGTAGGTACGGATCAGGTATTCCATTAGGGCGACGGGTTTTTGCGTAGGGTGTAGCGTTTTTCCCTCGCTCGGCACTTCCAAAATCTGCCGGGGGTAGTTTGTCCATTCTTGGAAATAATCCGCCCCGCTCCGCAAAGCCCCTTTACCGTTACCCGTGGTTTCCCCTTGTACCGTATTGCCGCCCGCGCTTTTCCCTTTATTCACTACCCGCCCGAACGGCTTTAGCCCTTGGGGGTTGTAGGTCGGGGGGCGGTCATAGAACACGGCGACTTCTTCGACGCACCGCAAGGGCTGTTTTTTCGCATTTGCAAAACCCGTCACCTTTGATTTGTTCCAATACCAACAATAAGAAAAACCCGCCATATTTGAGGCGATTAACGCACTTGTAAAAGGCTGGGCGCAGGTCAGGGCCGCCGCCGCGTTAGGCTTCATGACGCGCCGGTATTCCGCCCAAAGCGCGTCGAACGGGATAATCGAGTCCCACGGGCAAGCGGTCGTCCCGTATGGCAAATCGCAGAGTATCAGGTCGACGGATTGCGCGGGGATTTCGCGCATCAATTCGAGGCACTCGCCCATCATTAAATTTATTTTGTTCATAGCGACCCCTGCCCGGTAGCGAAAGCCGCATCGCCGCCGCACGAGTTTATCAAGTTGCACCATGCCAATTGTGCAACCTCCCTACCCGACCCCGTATATTGCCAGTTTGGGGCCTTAATTTCACGCGAAACAAATTGCCCGAACGTGTGGCCGACGTGGTGCGGCAGGATCACGAGCGGGCGAATACCGATCAAATCGCCCGATTTTATGACCTCGTTCATTTTCGGCGAGTCGTTGCCGAGGCCGTAGCGCACGGGGCGGCCGGTCTTGTCTTCCAAGACGCCGACGTTATTTCGAAACAGCTTCACGCCCTTTTCGCTGGCCTCAAGCCGCACCACGCTTTGCGCCCACGCTTCCGACTTGCCCGCCCCGGGGGCCTCGGCCGGTAGCGGCGGGGTATAGGTGCCGAGCGTAATTTGCAGGTCGCGGAAGATTTCCACGGTCAAGGGTTTGCCCGCGTTCCG
>Ga0209518_1000670_pt1 | contig 42376 bp, 37 predicted proteins | sample RifGroB1_FD_183993 | JGI IMG/M metagenome (GOLD analysis project Ga0209518, IMG submission 183993) | Groundwater microbial communities from Rifle, Colorado, USA - Groundwater B1 (SPAdes) (version 2) | ecosystem: Environmental > Aquatic > Deep subsurface > Groundwater | place: Rifle, Colorado...
CGTACTGCTCTGATTAATAACCAAAAAAAGCTATGAAAGATTGCATAAGAAAAGACAACTACCTTTTCTAATAAACTTACAAATATCAATGATAACAAGGTATAGTTTTCAATAATCGACAGCCTGAGTATATCTTGGTCATCAAGTGGAGCCGAGATTCTCACCACTGCTCTCACCCGATCGGTCACTGAGCAAAGCCGATCGGTCACTGAGCGGAGCCGAAGTGACTTAATTTTCTACCATGATCTCCTGCCAGACTTTGTTCTGAAGCTCAATATCGTTTCCCAGATCGTCTTTAAAGATGCATCGTTTCAGATCCTCCGTTTTGTAGCGGGGCTGAAATTTGAGAATTTTTCTGGCTTCTTCGTTGATCGAAGGGCTTTTCACAAAATCCATGACTTTGGCGTAAACTTCAGGCCGGTGGATATAGTTGATGAAATCATAGGCCAGTTCTTTGTTTTGAGAGCTTTTTAAGATAACCATGCTGTCGATGTACATCTGGCAGCCTTTTTCAGGAAGAAAAAAATCGGTGTTGTTTTTCATCTCGTCATCCAGTTCTTCAAAGACATTTTCAGCATAGCCGTGCACTACCCAGTATTCGCCGTTGGCATAGCCTTTTCCGAAAGACTCGGCATCAAACTTTAAAATATTTTTTTTCCATTTCATAACCAAAGCTTTTGCTTGTTTGAGTTCTTCCGCTTTGACGCTGTTGGGCGAGTATCCTAAAGTCATCAGGGCAGACCCCAGTACTTCTCTCATATCATCGAGAAGCGCCATTTTCCCTTTCAGATCGCTTCTTTCAAAAAGAGAAAAATCTTTTGAATAGTTTTTTACTTTTTTCTTATTGACCGCGATTCCGGTAGCTCCCAATACATAAGGAATGCTGTATTCCATGCCCGGATCGTAGGTGATGAGATCGGTGAGGCTTTTGTCTAAATATTTCAGGTTGGAAAGCTTGCTTTTATCGAGTTTTTCCAAAAGTCCCGCTTTTTTCATGACCGATACATAATCGTTGGTGGGGAAGGTAATATCGTATCCTGTGGCTCCGGCTTGCAGTTTGGCATACATTTCTTCGTTGGATGAAAAAACATCGTAAATTACTTTGACCTTATACTCGTTGACAAACCCGTCAATCACTTCCTGAGGAATGTAATAAGACCAGTTGTAAACAAAAAGAGTGTCTCCTTTTTTTTCTTTTGAGCATCCGGCAAAGAGGCTGAGAAGCATGAGAAAAATAAATAGTTTCTTCATTTTGAAACTCCTTTTTAAGATTGATAAATATATTTTTGCATATTTTTAGAAAGCAGGGCTAAAAAAGCGGTGGCGGCAATGAGGATTACGGCCAGAGCATTGATTACGGGCGAAACTCCGAAGCGGATCATGGAGAAAATATGAAGCGGTAAAGTGGATGAACCGGGACCGGAAACAAAAAAAGTGATCACAAAATCATCGAGTGAAAGAGTCATTGCCATGAGAAATCCTGCAATGATGCCGGGCTTGATAATGGGGAGAATGATTTTTAAAAGCGTGTCTTTTTCTTTTGCGCCGAGGTCATACGAAGCTTCAATGACCGAATAGTCAAACTCCTGAAGGCGGGCGATCAGGATAAAAAGAACATAAGGAATATTAAAAGTGGTATGGGCAATAAAAATAGTGGTAAGACTCAGGTTTAAGCCTATCCCTGCAAAAAAAATCAGAAGCGAGATCCCAATAATAATATCAGGCAGCATCAGGGGCAGGTAGCTTACGGTCTGAATCAGTTTTTTGTGGCGGAAACGGTACCAGTAGATACCGATCGCTCCCAGTGTGCCGATCACAGTGGAAGCCAAAGAAGAAAGAAGCGCGATGATAATACTGTTTTCAAACGCGTTCCACAGTTCTTTTGAACGGGTAAAAAGCTCTTCATACCAGTGAAATGAAAATCCTGTCCACTTCATGGTTTTTCCCTCATTGAAAGAATAAATCACCAAGACTAAAAGGGGAAGATAGAAAAAAAGAAGGGTAAAGATAAAAAATACAAAGGAAATCTTTTTCTTTTCTTTCATTTGACAGCCTTCTTTTCATTCTCGTTTTTTTTCATGAAAACAAGAATCCCGATAATGGTCAATAAACTGAGGATCAAAGAAATAGCGGACGCTAAAGGAAAGTTTCGGGTGATGATAATTTCACGGGCAATCACATTCCCAAGCATCATAGAGCTGGTGCCTCCCACCAGTTGGGGTACGGCATAAGAGCCGAGGGCGGGGATAAAGGTGAAAAGAAAAGCAGTGTAAATCCCTGATTTGATGCCGGGGATAAAAATCTTTTTCAGTCCCTGAAAATGGGTTGCCCCCAGATCCTTGGAAGCTTCCAAAAGTCCGAAATCAAATTTTTCAATCGTTGAATAAAGGGGTAAAATAGCGTAGGGCAGGTAGGTATAAACCGTGATCAGCACCACGGCATAGGGGTTATACAAAAACTGGAAATTGTCTGATACAAGCCCTGTTTGAATTAAAAAATTATTAATAAACCCATTGTTGCCCAAAATTGCGATCCACGCGTAAATCCGGATCAGAAAATTGACCCAGAACGGGATGATGATAAAAAGGAGAAGCGAGTCTTTATATCGGCTTTTAGCCATAAAATAAGCGGTCGGCAGAGCCAGAAACAGGGTTATCACCGCTACGGCGATTGAAATGTAAAGCGTCATCCATGCGATTTGAAGCACGGTCGGGTTGAATAAAAAAGCAAATGCGTCTAAAGAAAACGACCGCTCCACCCCTCCGAAAGGAGATTTTTTTAAAAAACTGTACAAAAAAATAATCAGGGTAGGACCTATGAAAAAAAACGCAAGCCAGACAGAAAGGGGAAGCGAATAGATTGTGCCGTAGTTTTTTTTCACTTGGAAACCTCAACCAGAAAACTGTCGTCTGCATCCCACCAAAAATACACTTCCTCTTTCCAGCCGATTCTCTCGGATTCTTCAAAATAGGAAAGATGAGGTTTAAAAGCTTTTAAAATAAACCCGTTGATATCAATGAAAAACTTGCTTTGAAATCCGTGATAAATAATCTCATCCACTTTTCCCTTCAGGATATTGAAGTGCTGGGAAGAGGTTTTCTGAGGGTTTTCTCTTTTGACCCTGATTTTTTCAGGGCGGATGGTGAGTTTGACCTTATCGCCGATTTCCACACTCTGATCCATATCAAACTCAATCATCGTTTTTAAGGTTTCTGAGTAAAGTTTGGCAAATTTCCCGCCTTTTTCTTGGACAATGCCTTCAATAAAATTGGTTTCTCCGATAAAATCCGCCACAAAAGCGTCTTTCGGGCTTTCATAGATTTCAGAAGGGGTGCCGATTTGAAGGATTTTTCCTTCGTTCATCACCGCTACCCGGTCGGAAACGCTCAAAGCTTCATGCTGATCATGGGTGATATAAATGAAAGTGATGCCGGTCTGGTCGTGGATGGAGTCCAGTTCCACCAGCATGTGCTGTCTGAGTTTGGCATCTAATGCGGAAAGCGGCTCGTCCAAGAGTAGGATGCCCGGCTGGTTGATCAAAGCTCTGGCAATGGCAACTCGCTGTTTTTGACCGCCTGAGAGTTCTTTGGGGTATTTTTTTTCATACCCTGAGAGTTTCACCATGTTTAAATATTTTTCCACTTCGTTTTTTATCAAGGGTTTGGTCATTTTTTTTATTTTCAATGGGAAAGCGATATTTTCATAAACAGTTAAATGGGGAAAAAGGGCGTAGCTTTGAAAAATGGTGTTGGTTTTCCGCTTATTGGCAGGATAGTTTTTCATATCAACATTGTCTAAAAGCACTACTCCGCTGTCTTCTTCCTCAAACCCCCCGATGATTCGTAAAAGAGTGGTTTTCCCGCAGCCGGAAGGTCCCAGAATTGAAAAAAATTCACCGGATCGGATATCAAAAGATAAATTTTTTAAAACCTGATGGTTATCAAAGCTTTTAGAAAGACCCTGAATTTCAACTGATGTACCGGACAAGGCAGACTCCCGAATAAAAATAAAAAAAAACCAATTAAAAATTAGTGAAAAAATATGAAAAAATTAAAAATATTTTATGACAATGTTTGGGCAGCAATTTTTTTTTGTGGCAAGGATTAGGAATCTTTCCCGACTTTCGGCAGGCGTGCACTGAGCACAGCCGAAGTGACACCTCGACTCCGCTCGGTGTCCGAGTTAATTTTAATAATAATCGACAGCCTGAATGGTTTATTTCCCCTTTAGATGGGCTTCCAGTTCTTTGTAGATTTCAGTGAGTCTTTGGCAAAGGAGGTTGGCAGTTTTCTGCTTATCCGGATCGGTACCGAAAAAATCGGGGTGATATTTTTTGAGCAGGGTGCGGTAGGCTTTTTTGACTTCTTCCAGATTGGATCCAAAAGGGATTTCCATGGCAGCATAGCACCGGGCTATTTTTTCCTGATAGTCATCGTTGTCATAACGCTGGTTTTTTCTTTCGTTATGAAAGTAGTTTTCGTAATTTTCATAGTTATACTGATTTTTTTCTTTGTGTTTCGCAGTTTGAAGTTTGTCTTCGAGTTCTTTTCTGAGTTTCAGTTTTTCATTGAGTTCGGTCTGGAGAAGATGAATTTTTTTATCCAGTACTTTTAAAAGTTTTTCGTAATAAGAAGAATGAAGACCGTCTTCAAAGTAAAACTCATCGGGGTCGTCATTATTCAGAATATCTTTTAAAAGCTCCTGTAAAGAGACTGAATAAGCCTCAGAAAGTCTTTTGAGAAGATCAAAAATACTGGACATCAGTTTTTATTTTTCAGCGTAAAAAGGACTGGTTTGTCCTGATACTGACCCTGTCCGTATTTTTTCTCAAAAAACCGGATGTCAAAGAGGGTGATTTCAGGAATCAGTTTGATTTTTTGAGAATGGTCGTTATAACCATAGACTGCTTCTTTCGGCAGTATGATTTTAAAGCTCTCGCCCAGCAGAGGGTTTTTCTCTGTGTGAGATACAGCCAGAAAAAAAAGGTTTTGGTTTTGCCCTATTTTTTTCCCTTCATAGGAAAGTTCGTTGTCTTTCTGATTTTTAAGCTTGGAAATTGACCGTAAAAAATATTTATTGGGCACATCGTTTAGATCATAGGTAATAACAAGGGCGGCTGATTCTGATTTGAAAAAATTTTGAACCCAGAGCACAAAACCTTCTTTTGTTTTTTCTATGTAATAAAAGGAAGAAGGTTTGGATTGAACCTGATAGATTTGTTTTTTCTTTTTCTTCTCTTTTTTGAGTGTTTGAGCTTTGATTTTATTTCCGGTCTTTTCGATAGGGGCAAGCTTAATCTGGGAGGCGGTAGCCAAAGGCTGGTTTATTTTTTTATCTTCCTCTTTAGCGCTTGTTTTGATCAGTTTGTCCAAGTCGGTTTTTTGTTCGTTCTCATCCAGTTTCTGGAGGATATTTTCAGTTTTCGAAGTCAGACTGTTTTTTTCTGAAATTTCATTGGTTGTTTTTTTGTTGGTTTCAATGCTTTGAAGGGGGAGGACGATGATTTCATTTTTGCCTTTGCATCCGGCAAAAAGAAATAAAAGGGATAAGATAAAAACGATTTTTCTCATTTTTGATACCTGCTAGTTTAATTTAAAACTATCTTATTAACGGCATTTATTTTATTAAATTTAAATGCGATTTATTTTATTGTAGTGAAATGATTTTAAATTGCAAAATTTAAACATAAACAGTGTCATTCCACGGCTTGACCGGGGAATCTACAAAAAAAGATAATCAATTTAATAGATTGTCCTATCAAGCCAGGCAATGACAATTTGGGTTTGTAAAATTTGCAATTTATATTCAGTTGCGGATAAATTAAGAAAAAAAATGGAGTGAGAATGCTGGAATTATTGGAAAAAAAAACGAAAACACTTTTGATAGAGAAAATAAAAGAAACCTTTCAGGAGTCAATTGATCCCGATCAAATCAAACTTGCCCCGCCCCCGCAGAAAGAAATGGGAGATATCTGCGCTCCCGTCGGTTTTTTATTGACCAAGACACTGAAAAAAAATCCGTTTGAAATTGTCAGCCTGCTGGCTGAAAAAATGAGTTCTGTTTCCGAGTTTAAGGATGTTCAGCCTGCAAAACCCGGATATGTCAATTTTTTTTACTCTGAATCGTTTATTGAAGAATCAGTCAAAGAAATCCTTGAAAATGAAAAAGCGCTGGATTTTAATCCGATTGAAAAAACTTTTTTTTTAGAATATGTTTCTGCCAATCCTACAGGTCCTCTTCATATTGGTCATGGCCGCTGGGCAGCATTGGGAGACAGCGCGGCAAGGCTTTTAAAAAAAATCGGATACAAAGTTTATCAAGAGTTTTATGTCAATGATGCGGGCAATCAGGTTGAAAATCTGAAGAAAACGGTTGAAGCTTTGAAATCCGGGAAACCGGTGCCCGAAGACGGATATCACGGAGAATATGTTCAGGATGCGTTAAAAAGCGAGTTGGAACCCCAGGCTTTTTTTCTGGAAGAACAGAAAAAAACACTGGAAAAATTTCGGTGCGCTTTTGATTCTTTTTATTCTGAAAAAAGCCTTCATGAAAGCGGTGCGATTGAGAAAGCGATCCGTCTTTTAAAAGAAAAAGGAGTGCTTTATGAACAGGAAGGCGCGCTCTGGTTTCGCTCTACTGATTATGGAGATGATAAAGACAGGGTATTGATCAAATCAGACGGAAATTACACTTATTTTGCCCCTGATATTGCTTACCACCTGACAAAAATTGAAAGAGGAGGGGATGAGCTGATTGATATTTTGGGTGCGGATCATCATGGGTATGTGAAACGGATCACGGCTGCGGTGAGCGCTCTTTCTGAAAAAAAAGTAAAATTGGATATTTTGATCGGTCAGCTGGTCAATCTTTTTCGAAACGGTGATCCGGTAAGGATGTCAAAACGGTCCGGAGAGATTATTACTTTGGACGAAGTGATGGATGAAATCGGTGTGGATGCTCTGCGCTATATTCTGGTATCTAAAAAGCATACCCAGACAGTGGACTTTGATCTGGAAGAGGTCAAAAAACAAAGTAAAGATAATCCTGTTTTTTATATTCAGTACGCTTTTGCGCGGATTCATTCGATTAAAAAAAATATTGAAGAAAAAGACTATCAGCCTGAAATCAATTTTAAAAATCTGGAAGAATCAGAAAGACAGCTTCTTCTTTTTATGCTTCGTTTTAAGGATGAGGTCTATAAATCGGCGCTTAATTTTGATCCTCAGATTTTAGCCGCGTATCTTTTTGATCTGGCTTCTTTATTTCATCAATTTTATGAGAAAAACAGAGTGATTGATCAGGGAAATCCTGTGAAATACCGTCTGGCAATTATTGAAACTGTTTCAAAAGTATTAGAAGAAGGGCTTTCACTTCTGGGAATGGCAGCGCCGAAAAGAATGTGAATTAGTTGAATAGATTCATGGTTGTTTCAGGGCCTTTTCGGATAATATCCCAGAAGGCTTCCTCAGCTTTTACAAGCATGGCTTCAATATCTTCTTCTGACTCTTTTGGAAAGGGAGTCAAAACATATTTTTCCAGAGGGATGTTTTTATTTTCACCGATGCCCAAGCGGATCCGGATAAAATTATCTTTTCCCAGGTTTTCAATCAGGGATTTGATCCCGTTGTGCCCTCCGGCGCTTCCCTGGGTTCTGATTCGAAGTTTTCCCAAGGGCAATGCGATATCATCGTATGCGGTAATAATATTTTCAGAAGGAATTTTATAATAGCTTGCGACATGCAAGGTAGAGATTCCGCTTAAGTTCATGTACATCATGGGTTTTAAAAAATAGATCGTTTTGTTTTCAAAAGGATGGGAGATCAGGGCATAGTTATTTTTTTCTCTCATTTTAATATTTAGCCCGCTGGTGATTTTTTCGATCAGACGAAACCCGATATTATGCCGGGTTGCTTTATACTGTTGACCAGGATTTCCCAAACCTACAAATAAAATATCTTGATTGTAAATCATTTTTTAAACCTAAATAGAAATCTTATAAATATAATAAAGAAAAAAACAAAAGGAGAACCCTTTTGTTTTATATTGAAAAAATATTATTTCTTTTCTTCAGCTTTTTCTTCAGTTTCAGCTGATTCAGTTTGTTCTTTATATCCGGCAATCAGAACTGCAACTGTATCGGGAGAGTCAATTAATCGGACATTAGCAGGTATTTTAATGTCTTTAAAGTGAATAGAATCACCCACATTTAAAGCACTGATATCAACCTGAATTGCTTCAGGAAGATTTTTTGCCTGAGTTTCAATGTACATGCTTGTATTTAATTCTTCCAAGATTCCTCCGGAGATAAGTCCTTTTGGAGTACCTGTGAATTCAAGCGGTATTTTTGTTTTAATGATTTTATCAGGAATAACTTCAAGCATATCGAAGTGAATAAAAGTGTCTTTGACAGGGTGGATTTGAATATCTTTTAAAAGGGAGAGCATTTTTTTCCCATTCAAGTTTAACTCGATTAACTGGTGTTCTCCAGCTATTTTAAAAACCTTGATAAAATCGGTGTAGTTTGCAGAAACATTATGACATTTTTCTCCGCCGTAAATAATTCCTGGAACTTGTCCTTCTCTTCTTAATTTATGATTGATTCCTGTTCCTGTTGATCTTTCTTCCAGTTTTAAGACTTCCATGATTTCCTCCAAAATGGTTCAATTCTTTTTTTACAGTTCGGTTTATTGTTATTTTCTCTTTTTGAGAGAACTCAATAGTCGTTTTATTTTAGAGAAGCTGGGGTAGAAGGATTCGAACCTCCGAATGGCTGGACCAAAACCAGCTGCCTTGCCAGCTTGGCGATACCCCAACTTGGTTTATCCTCAAAAAGGATTATATAAATTTATAAAAACGAGATTTTAAAGTCAAAAATATTTTTTATATTTTTCTGTTTAAAAAAAAACAATCCTTTTTCAAGATCTTCTAAATCTTTGTAAACCCCAGTAAATGAAGAGCCGCTGCCGCTTAAAACAGAATTCAGGGCTCCGGATTGTTTAAAATATTTTTTTAAATCTTTGAAAAAAAAGTACTTTTCGATTAAAAAAGACTCAAATCCATTAAAAAGAGAATCGGCAAAGTCAATCGAATTTCCGTTGATAAATGAAGCCAGCATTTTTTTCTGAAGTGATTCCTGATTGGTATATGCTTTTTTTTCTGATATGAGCTGATAAGCCTCTTGGGTGGAAATATGAATATTTTTAGGTTTGACGATCAGAAAAAAGAATTTTCCATGGTTGTGGATCGGTTCGATAATTTCACCTCTTCCACGGATCACACAAGGTTTTTCGTAGAAAAAGAAGGGTGTGTCGCTGCCGATTTCCAGTCCTATTTCCTCAAGCTTTTCCCGGGGAAGCCCGCATTCCCAAAAATCATTTAAAAACGAAAGGGTAGATGCCGCATCGGAAGACGCGCTTCCTAACCCAGCCATATAGGGGACATTTTTGATAAGATGAATTTGCAGTTCAGTCTGGTTTTTACGGTAGGGATAAAGTTTTTCGATCGCTTTTGAAACAGTATTGTTTTCTGAAATACAAGGGTCGGAAGATGAAAAACGGGTTTTTCCTTCTTTTAACAGAGAAAAATCAAGGGTATCGTACCATTGAATGGGGATAAAAAGAGAATAGAGATTATGAAAACCGTCTTCTCTTTTTCCTGTGATTTCAAGGTAGAGATTCGCCTTCGCACCTGCTTTTATCCTGTACCTGTTTTTTCCATTCTTCAAACTCATTCTCCAGTTTACCTATTTCTTCTTTTAATTTTTGGATTCTATTTTGTTCGGGATCAAAAAGATTGATATAATCGGTTGGATCATCCAGTATTTTTTTGTCTCTGATTCTCGCTATTCTTCCCGGAATTCCCACAACAGTACAGTTATCGGGCACATCCATGGTTACAACAGAGTTTGCCCCCACTTTGACATGATCTCCTAAAATGACTGGACCCAGTATTTTTGCTCCTGAACCGATCGTGATGTTGTTTCGAAGGGTAGGGTGTCTTTTTCTGAATTTTTCTTTACCCGTCCCTCCCAGAGTAACACCCTGATAAAGGGTGCAGTTGTCTCCAATAATAGCGGTTTCTCCAATGACAACCCCTGTGCCGTGGTCAATAAAAAAATTTTTCCCTATCTTTGCTCCGGGGTGAATATCAATTCCAGTTAAGATTTTCCCGATATTCATTAAAAAACGGGGGAAAATCGGAATTTTTATTTGATGAAGAAAATGAGCCAGTCTGAAAAAAAACATAATATGAAATCCGGGAACCGATAAAATAATTTCCAGAACTCCGAAGATGTTTTTTCTGACAGCCGGATCTCTTTCTAATATTGTTTTAATTAAACTCAACATTTTTATCTCTTAAAAGAATTTTTAAATTTAAATTTAATATAAAGGCGCAAAAATCCTGATTCTTTGCAAGAAAAAAAATTTAATTACAAATTTCAGGTTTTTTCCGATATTTAATAGGAATGCATTCTAAAATGAGGTTTCTTTTGTGGAAGATTTAAAAAAATACGAATCTCTTCTGGAAGATTTGGGTGAAGAATCCAATCAGTATGATAAGATTATCCGTAAGACTCAGGAATTAAAAAATCAGCCTTATGATGAAGAGATTGAAGCTGAAGATGTCGAAGAAACGCTTCCAAATGAAGAAGAAGAAGAAGAGTTAGAATCACTTTCCTTGGATGAAATCGAGGATGCCGGTTCTTCTTTTTTAGATGCAGAAGAAGAAAATCTGGATGCTCTGGAAGAAGAAGAATCTTTTGAATCATTTGGAGATGAAGGTTATACTATTGATGAAATTGAAAAATTAAAAGATACCCAGAACGATAAAAAAGAAGAAGATGTTGAAGAAGCCGAAGATTTTTATGCTGCGGAAGAATACAGTGACAGCTCAAATGAAAATGAGTTTGAATTTTATTCAGATGCCGATGAAATAAAGGAAGCAGGAAGTTTTGGAAAAGAAAATTTTGTTTATCGCCCGACTTCTGAAGATGAATTGATTGACCGGATTTTTGCTAATCTGGATACCAGGGAATACCGTGAAAAAAGGGAAGAAGGCCTTTTTGAGCCTAAATTTAAAGAAGACGATTTTGTTTATGAAAATGAACACGAAGAAGATGACGAAGTAGGAGAAGAACTTTTTGAAGATCTTTTTAAAGCTCCCAAAGAATTGGAAGAATTGGCAAAAGATATGGAAGAAATAGATCATTTTCAGGACGAAGAGGATGATTTGGATTCTCTTTTAAGTGAATATAAAGACGAATATAATATAGTAGATGAAACGGAAGATGAGGCTGAATCGGTTGAAGAACTGGAAGAAATCGGTGAAGAAGATTTTTCCGGATCCCTTGAAAGCGAAAATGAAGATTTGAATTTTAATGAAGATATTCAGTTTGATACTTTAAATGAAGACAGCCTTCCTGTTTTTGAAAATGAGGATGCGATAGATTTCGGATCTCTGGACAATAAAGATGAAATGAGTTTAGACGGCACGCTGGAAGAAACTCTGCCGTTATTTGAAGATGATTCTCTGAAAGAAGAGCTGCCTCTGGATGAAATAACAGGGGGAGAGCTTCCTCTTGAAGAAAGTCTTACCTTAGGAAATGACGAAGATTTTAATTTTGATTTTCAGGGTGAAAATCTGGAAGACTTGAAAAATGAGGAGCCTGAATTTCATTTTGAAGACGAGCAGCTGGGAGAAGAAAAAATTCCCGATTTTCATGAAGAGAACAACCTGACAGAAGAGCCTCTGATTTCTCTTGAAGAAATTAATCTGGATGAAGAGATTCCGGATGAAGGAGAGCTGATTGATTTTAATGAACAAGATGAAGAAATTAAACCTCTGGAAGAAAAACGGGAAGAAGCAGAAGATATTCATCATGCCGAAGAAATAGAAGAATCTTCAGAGCCTGTTTTCATGTCAAATGACCTTCTTTCTGAAGAAGAAGTGGAAAAGATTGATTATGAAAACTGGGAAAAGGATTTAAAAGAAGCGGATGAAGAAGATACGCATGACCGTATAAAAGATAATCAGAAAAGCAATTCTCAAGAATCTCAGTATCAATTTGAAGAAGATGAAGAAAGCTTTCAGGATGAAGAGATTAATGATTTTAGCGAAAAAGACCTTCAGAGAATTCAGTACAATTTAAATAAGCTTCCTCCTGATTTTGCCATTTATCTTAAAAAACTGCTGATGGATCCAAAAGGGTCAAATCAGATTAAAGGACTGGTTTCTCAGGAACTCATGAAAGAATACCCCAATCTTTTCAGGCTGAAAGCAGTCAGCGGATTTCAAGATGAAGGCGAAAAAGAGGAAAAGAAAAATCTGATGCCTCTTTTGAAAATCTTGAGTTTTTTCTTTATCGGAGCAGTTGTCACTGCCTTACTCTGGTTTATGCTTTTAAAACCTTATTTTGATAATAAAAACCTTTTGGAAGCAGGGCTTGTCGATATTGGAAAGGGAAATTTCGTATCAGGAAACGATAAATTTAATCAGGCAGACCCAAGCCTGAAATGGTACAATGCCTATGCTGAAAAATTTATGGATATGGAGGGAGGTTTTCCTTTTGCTGAAGAGAAATTGATAGGCAAAGAAAATATATTAAATCCAAGCGCGAAAAGGAAGGCTGCGGTTTTTATCGATCCGGAAGACGAAAGAACCCGGCTGAATATAGCTGAGCTTTATCGGATTCAGCGCCGATATGAAAAAGTGCTTGAAGATGATTCTGATCCTCTTCTTCAATACGATGACAGTTTGTTTTATCTCTATCACAAAAATCCTGAAAGGTTTGATTTAGCAGATAAAATCGGACAGGCGTATATTGAATGGGGCAATTATTTAAAAAAAGTCCCCCTGAAAAACGAAAAACTGAAAAAAGCTTATGAAATTTATTTTGATTACTGGCAAAAACATCCTGAAGAAATACCGCCGTTATCCAGAATGCTCTATGTTATGTCAGATATGGGAGAAAATATTGACAAACAGATGGAATATGTAGCCAACAAAGGGCTTCTTTCACAGCTGGATCATAAAGCCTTGTCTCAAATTGCGCTTTATTACATTAAACAAGAAAGATTTAAACCGGTTTATGATATTATTTCCATTTTAAACAGCCAGAATACAGAAGAACCCCTTGCCTATTATATGATGGGGGACTATCATATCAGAGCCGAAGATATGAATCTGGCTTTAACCAGTCTGATCAAGGGATATCATTTCAACGGCGTTTATAAAGATAAAAATAAAACAGAAAGAATCAGAAATATTGACAATACTCTTCAGTCGAAAATAGATTCCAGACAGGGGGAAGTTTATCTTAAACTTGCGAATGAATACAGCGGTGTCAACCAGTTTAACAAAGAAAAAAAAGATAAATTTTTAGAACTGGCGCGCTACCATTTCAACCGGGCAGTCAATAATGATCCGGACAACGGAATGGCTTACTATTATTCAGGGCAGCTTTACTACAGCTACTATACGCTTCATACAGACGGAGAAGATAAACTGAAAGCGTATAAAAAGTCAGAAGATTATTTTGAGCAGGCCTATGAAACCCTGAAGAAAAATAAAGAAGAGATACCGGATGATCTTTACTATAATTTAAATAACACCCGTTATATTATTGCCGGAGAAGAAAAGAATAATAAAATGCGCCAGAATGAACTTTATGACAAAGCTCTCGAAGGGATGCTGGAACTGAGAAGCAATCCGGTTTACCGGATTCATCCGGCTGTGGAATATCTTTTGGGGATGATTTATTATAAAAAAGGATTTTTGGATGAAGCAGAGCAAAAGCTTTATAATGTGACAGAATATTATCAGGAAGAATTGGACGGATTTATCAGAAATCCGAAACCATTATCAGTCAGGCAGAATAAAATATTATATTTAAATGCGATTGTTTATAATAATTTGGGTAATATTTACAATTCGATGGCGATTCGGAATAATGACCAGAATTTTATTCAGAAAGCAAGAATTGATTTTTATAAGGCGATGGAATTGGGAAGCAGGTATAATAATACACATATTCTAGCGCTCTCCAAGCTGAATCTTCAGGATTCAATTTTTCAGGATAATGTGAGGTATATTGAGAATTTTAGAGTGGGGAACCGTGAAACTTATCTTTATGATTTTACGCCGAAATATTTAGGTGAATATGAATGAAAAAATTCTTTTTTTTGATTTTCCTGATAGTGAGCGGAGTGATTGCATTTTTTGGATTGGATCGGAATAAGGATGATTTGATCCTGATAGCTGATTCAAAAATCAGGGGCAGAAACATTATTTTACCCGGAAAATGGTTTTTTTATCCTGAAAGACTGGTGCCCGGTTATTTTAAGCTTCAGGCGCTTCCTAAAAATATGCCTTTTTCCGACAGGCTTTTTCTCCAGCTCCCGAAATCAAAAATGATTGATTTTGCAGATATTTTCAAGGCAAGTGTTTCTTATACCGCTGATTTTAATTGGGATGAAAACACTTATTCCCAGCTTTATCAAAAAGAGCCTTCTGAAATGATCCGTGAATTAAAAGAAAATATTCAAGATTCGTTTTACGAGATTTTTTTTGAAAATTCAGAAAATGAAGTGTTTTCAGAAGCGCAGTTGAAAAATCTTTTGGTAGAACGGGGCGCAAAACTTGGGATCAAATTAAACATCAGCGTTTTATTTTTTCCAGATTGGAAATTGTATAAAGAAAACATTCGTCAGTTTGAAGAGAAAATCAATCTTTCAAATCCTGAAATTTATGGCGAAGTCGTAAAAAATTCAAAAGAAATTCTTTCTGAAAAGACAAAGCAGAAAATATTGAAGGATAAAATTAAATTTTATCAGGATTTGCAGGAAGAAATAAAGTCTTTTACAAACCCCGAGTTATTATTTAAAATAATAGAACTTGGAAAAAAATAAAAATGGAAGAAAAATGAAACTCTGGCAGAAAAGTGAAAATCAGCTTTTAAAAGAAATTGAACGGTTTACAGTCGGGGATGACTATTTAACCGATGCTAAAATTGTGAAACAGGATATCATGGGCTCTATTGCCCACAGCAGAATGCTGGCTGAAATAGGGATTTTAACTTTAGAAGAACAAAAAATACTGGAAAAAGGTCTCCGTAAAATTTATAAGGATTATCAGTCTCAGAATTTTTCTATTTCATATGAAGACGAAGATGTCCATACAAAAGTTGAAAAAATCTTGACTCAAGAATACGGGGATGTGGGCAAAAAGCTTCATACGGCACGCAGCAGGAATGACCAGGTATTGACGGATTTAAGGCTTTTTAGTAAAGAAAAGATATTGGAAACCGCTTTTGAACTTGCAGATACTATTCAGCATCTTATTGATTTTGCTGAAAGATATAAAAAAATTCCTATGTCCGGCTACACTCATATGCAAAGAGCCATGCCTTCCTCTGTCGGTCAGTGGGCGGCTGCTTTTTCAGAAGAATTGACCGATCTTCTTATTTTTGGAGAGAGTATTTATCGTCTCAATGATGCCTGTCCGCTTGGGTCAGGCGCGGGTTTCGGGGTTTCTCTGGAGATAAACAGGGAGATGACTGCAAGAGAGCTGGGGTTTGAAAGGGTGCAGATAAGCCCGATTTACTGCCAGAACTCAAGAGGAAAAATAGAGGCGCAGATTTTAAGCTGGCTCACCGGTATTGGACTGGCAGTCAATAAGATGGCAACAGATCTGGTTCTTTTTTCAACTGCTGAATTTGCTTATTTCAAGCTTTCGGATACGATTACAACCGGTTCCAGTATTATGCCCCAGAAAAAAAATCTGGATGTCATGGAGCTGGTGAGGGGAAAAACTTCTCTTTTAATCGGCAACGAGACTGCGATGAAATCTCTGGTCACAAATCTGATTTCAGGCTACCATAGAGATTTACAGGATACTAAGAAGCTGGTTATCAATAGCTTTGATACTGTTTTGGATTTTTTAGCGATGATCAGGATTACGGTGAAAAATATAGAACCGATTGAAAAAAATCTGGTGTCGGCCATGGACAAAACGGTTTTTGCAACAGATATTGCCTATGACAAAGTCAAGGAAGGAGTTCCTTTCCGTGAAGCTTATCAATATGTCGGAACACATTTGGATGAACTTCCTGAAACAGACCCGATAAAAAATATTGAAGGCAAAAAACACCTTGGGGCAACTGGGAATCTCGGACTTGAACTGATTCAAAAGAGAATGAATGAAAAAAAGAATCAATTTCAGGAATTAATCACTCAATATCAAACTGTTCAAAAAAATTTACTGGGAGGGTAACATGAAAAAAATAATAGCATTCTGGCTGGGGATGATCTTTATTTTTCCAATGAGTTTACAATCAGAGAATGTTCCGAAAGACGCCTATGTGATTCAACCCGGATCTCCTTCCGCAGTGGTCTATCAGCTTTTAAACATTTATAAATATTATAAATTCAGAGATGCCTTGAAAATCACTACGGGAAAAGAACTGGAAACGGTCAAAAAAATCCTGGAAGCAATGGACAATAATTTTGGAAAACCTCCAGTCCCTCTTCAAAAATTTATTTCAACCATCGATGACATGAGGCTGATTGATGAAACGATCAAAGATAATTACTCCAGAGTGGATGTGATTTGGATTTTAAAAGGCGGAAATTCATCCAATTCATCGGCTTTAAAAGTCAATGAAGTGGCATATCTTTTAGAAAAGAAAAACAATGTCTGGCTGATCAGAAGCTCAAAGTTTATCAATCAGCAGGTGTTTATGAATTATTCGGCTCTTCAGGATATTTATCAGAAAGCGGTTCCTTTCGGCAGTAAGGTTTACAAAGATCAAATAAAATAAAGAGAAAATTATGATTCAGGCAAAACAATGGGAAGAATTAATTCATCTGGGGATTGATTTATCTACATACAAGACTCTCAAAAAACTTTTGAAAAAAATTGCTTTAGAAAGCATTAAACTGATGAACTGTCAGGGAGCGAGCATTTATATCAAAAACGGGCATCAGATTGATTTTATGATTACCCAAAATACTGTTTTGGAAAAAAAGTTAGGAAATCTGGAAGATATTTTCAAAATATTTTCCCTTCCTATTTCAAATGAAAGCATTGCAGGGTATGCTGCCTTAAAAAAAGAGACTTTAAATATTCCGGATGTCTATCAAATAAAAAAAGATAACCCGTATCGTTTTTTTAACAATATTGATGTGATTTATCAGTATAAAACAGAGTCGATGCTGACAATGCCGATGCTGGATACAAATCAGAATCTTGTAGGTGTTTTGCAGTTTATCAACAGGCAGAATGACGAAAATGAAATCAAAAGCTTTTCGAAAGGGGATGAGTTTATTGGAAAGTATCTCTCGTCGATTTCGGCGATAGCGATTAAAAATGCCTCTTTTGACCAGCTTTTAAAAGAATCTTATCATGAAACTGTTTACAGGCTGGCAGTAGCATCTGAGTTTAGAGATCTGGAAACCTCGCTTCATATTCAAAGAATAGGAGAATACTCTTCTTTATTGTGGAAAAAAATGGGAAACAGCAGCGAGGACGCTGAAATTATTAAATATGCTTCTCAGATGCACGATATAGGAAAAATCGGGATTCCTGACCGGATTCTTCAAAAACCCGGTCCATTGACAGCAGATGAAAGAAAAATAATGGAAAACCATACCCTGATCGGGGGGAAAATTTTAGAAAACTCTAATTCTTCCCTGATTCATCTTTCTCAGTCAGTGGCTTTGTCCCATCATGAAAAATGGGACGGGACGGGGTATCCCAATAAACTCAAGGGAGAAGAAATCCCCTTGATTGGAAGGGTTGTGGCGCTCACGGATGTTTTTGATGCGCTCTCATCAAAAAGAGTCTATAAACCTGCTTTTGGGATTGATAAGGTGATTAGCATTATCAAGGAAGAAAGGGGAAAGCATTTTGACCCGAAAATTCTTAATTCTTTTTTAGATACTCTTCCTCAAATCCTTGAAATCTATGAAAAATATAAGGAATAGGGGATTTCTAAAAATAACAAAAATTGTCATTCCGATGAGCAAAGCGAAGAGAAATCTTTATTAATATCAATATCTTAAGATTTCTCACTCCGTTCGGAATGACAGAAAATTTATTTTTAGAACCCGCTAATAAGTATTTTTGAAAATACTTCAATTTAACCTCAAGGAATTCGATAATTGAAAGGAAACTCTTGTGTAAGGATCTGGGATGATTTTAAGACGAGTTCCTCTTTCTTTGAAATTTATTGTTTTAAGTATTTTAATTTCAATTGTACTTGGTTTTTTTATCTGGAATTTTTTTTCAGATGTTTTTGATCGGGAAGTGAAAAAAATTCTCAAGGGAAACCTGGAAGACCAGGTGATCCAGATAGAAAATATTTTAAGAAATTATGAATTTAATGTCAATGAATATCATAATTTCAGGAAAAAAATGATTGAAAAAAATCTTTTAAACACAGCTGAAGATTTTTTTATTACAGCCGCTGCTCTTTATGAAGAAGTCAAAAAGAAAAAAATCACAGAAGACAAAGCAAAAGAAGTACTTTTCAGACTTTTGGGCGAAAAAAAGATTGGGAAAAAAGGCTATATTTATATTCTCGATAACCATGGAACGGTTTTATTTCACCCGAAAAAAGAACTGGTAGGCACCAACCAGAATATCAAAGATAAAAAATATGATTTCATCAGGGAACAAATCCGGTATGCTGTGATCAACGGAGATAAGACTTTTATTGAATATGAGTGGAAAAATCCTGATGATGCCAACTGGAGACCAAAAGTTTTGGGTCAGGTCTATTTCAAGCCTTGGAATTGGATTATTTCAGTTTCCGGATATAAAATCGATTTTGACAGTATTATTGATCCATTTTATGAAAAAGCTTTTTTTGAGGAACTGAAAAAACAGATTCTCAATCTTAAAATCGGAAAAAATGGATATCCGATTATTGTATTAAATAAAGAAAGTGTGATTAAAGATATAGAAAATAATGTTATAGATAAGAAAAACAAGGGTCAGATTCTGATTCATCCTGATTTTAATATTCAGGGAAAGTATCTTCAGGAAATTTCTTCTGAATTGCCGGCTCAAGTTTTTCAAAATAATAAAGGGTTTATAACCTATACCGATCAGGGCAAGGAAAAAATAGCAGTCTATAAGACTTATTCTTCGCTCAACTGGGTGTTGATAGCCAGTGTTTCCAGCGATGAATATCTTTATGAAAACAAAATGAATGTTTTAGGAGTGATTTTAAAAATCATTATCTTCTCTCTGGGGATCAATCTGATACTCAATGTGTTGTTTTTCTATTTTAATGTTTCAAGAACCGTTAAAAAAGTCAGGATAAAATTCGACAGTATTGCGAAAGGAGATTTATCCTTCAGTAAAAAAAACCCTTATACTCAAGATAATATCGGAAAAATGATTTTATCCATCAATCTGATGGCCCAAAAACTGGAAACTATTATCGGGTCTATTTTAGAGTCAGCACAAGAGATATCAAAGTCGATTGAAGAGGTTTCCGTAGGAAACATGGAGCTTTCTGAAAGAACTGAAAAACAATCTGTGGCATTGGAAGAATTGTCTTCATCTTTAGAAGAGTTTACTATGAGCGTGAATTCAAATACAAAAAATTCTGAAAAAGCCAATAAACTTTCCCAGGAAGCAAAACTCTCTGCTGAAAATGGAGGCGAGATTATCAGTTCTGCGGTTGACTTGATGAAAGAGATTCAAAAATCATCCAGCGAAATTGAAAATATTATCAATATTATTGAAGAAATCGCTTTTCAAACCAATCTTCTGGCGCTGAATGCTGCCGTAGAAGCCGCAAGAGCGGGGGAATACGGTAAGGGATTTGCAGTGGTTGCCATGGAAATCAGGTCGCTTGCAAAAAACACAAGAGTTTTTTCAAAAAGGGTATATGAATTGATTAAAAAAACCCTTGCGCAGGTGGAGGAAGAAAGCGCTTTGGTTTACCAATCCGGAGAAGCTTTACAGACGATTATTGATATTGTCACTGAAACAACCACTTCGATCTCAGAAGTTTCAGCCGGATCTGAAGAACAAAAAAGGGGAGTAGAGGAGATCAACCGTGCTATTTTACAGCTTCAGGAAATTAATGATCAAAACAGCCAATTGGCGGAGCAAAACTCGGCAAACAGCGAAGAAATGGTTGGAAAAACAGCTATATTAAAACAGGCGGTAAGCTTTTTTCATCTTGAACAAAGTTTGATTAAAAAGAAAGAAACGAATCGGACAACAGAAAAAATTCAGGAAGACAGGCTTTTAAAAAATGTGAAAGTAGATAAAATTATTGACATAGATAAAAAAATAGAAATCAATGAAAATGAATTTGAAGAATTCTAAAAAATTGATAAAAAAAGTTATTTTTAAATAAACGGATAAAAAAGTATTCAAAGGAGTCTGTAATGAAACTCATAAATAATATGAAAATAAAAAATCGGCTGTTAAGCAGTTTTGGAATTATGATTCTGCTTACCTTGGTAATCAGTTTTTTTACATACAAAGGTTTTACAGATCTGACAGGGAAAATGGAAAAAACCTATATTTATAATATTGATCCGATGGATCATGTGGTAGATATTATTTCCGCATATCAGAAAATGAGAGTCGATATCACGAAGCTTTTTCTTGCGAAAACGGAAAAAGAAAAAAAAGGGTTTCTGGATACGATCAAAGAACATGAAAAAGATCTAGATGAAAGCATTGAGAGTTTGGATAAGAAAATTGAAGCTAAGGAAATACGGGTGGTTTATGAGGATCTGAAAGTGAATTATGAGAAATATAAAACAATCCGGGATGAAATCATCAATAAAATAGTCGCAAATGACTCTAATACTGCCTATGAGCTTTTGGAAGGGAAGGGAAAAGAGGTAGCGGGTGAAATGGATCATTCGATTCATGCTTTAAGCGAAAGTAAGGCAAAACAGGCGGAAGAAAGCTATAAAGAAGATATAAACAGCTCTAAAATCATTATTATTTTTCTGATGAGCATTGCCGGGATTGTTGTACTGTTTGGAATTATAATGAGCATTATGATTGCGAACGGAATCAGCCGGCCTCTTCAATTTCTAGTTGAAAAGTTTAAATCAGGGGCAGAGGGAAATCTGACGGTCAGAATCGGAACTTATAATGAAAGTGAAATCGGGATTTTAGGGCGATATTTTGACCAGTTTATGGAAAGCATTACAAAAGTGGTGAGAAAAATCATCGACAGCAATAAAAACATGATGCTGGGCACAAGTGAAATCGCAAAAGGAAATCAGGAACTGGCTTCCAGAGTGGATGCTCAGTCGGCTTCTTTAGAAGAAACTGCCTCTTCTATTGAAGAAATGAGCGCAAATATTAAAAATATCGCTGAAGTCAGCCGTCTGACCCAGAAGGTGGGGGGAGATGCGCAAAGATTTGCCGTGGAAGGTGAAGAAGTGGTGAAATCCATGGTGCAGGCTATTCAGGAAGTCAGCCAGCAGGCAGGAAAAATTAAGGAAATTGTTAAAATTATTGACAGTATTGCTTTTCAGACAAATATTCTGGCGCTGAATGCCGCAGTAGAAGCTGCCAGAGCAAAAGAGCACGGCAAGGGGTTTGCTGTGGTTGCCAATGAAGTGAGAACTCTGGCTCAAAAATCAGCGGAAAATGCAAAAGAGATTTCGGAAGTAATTGAAAATATAGTGAATAGAATAGAAATTGGAAATCAATACAGCTCAGAATCACAGAGCAAATTTCTTGAAATCAAGGAAAAAATCGAACAGGTCAATCACTCGATCAATGAAGTTTCTTCTGCAATGGGTGAACAGGCAAACGGAGTGGATCAGATTAATTCCGCGGTCGGTCATCTGGATGAGATTACTCAAAATAACGCCTCAATGGTTGAAGAGCTGGCAGCCTCAACTGAAGAACTGGAAAGCCAGGCAAAAGAAGTGATTCAAGAGGTCAGTTTCTTTAAAGTGGATCAGAACAGTCAATATGAAAGCAGTTATTCCGGGGAAAAAACAACTGTAAAAAAAATTGAAAAAACAAGACAACCAGTCAGAAATATACCGGAACGGAAAAAAACTTTTGAAAAAAAGGTGGATTATAAAGAAAAAAAAGATGACTCGTTTAAGTTTAAAACTAAATCGAATCAACAGCCGGCTGTTGAAAAAAACAATTCTTTTAAAGATGATGGTTTTATTGAGTTTTAGAAAACAAGAAGAATTCAGCTCAACAATCGTTTAAGAATGGCAGTGTGAATATATTATTTTGAAAGATTTGATTTATAATGAACCGATTACCCCCTGTCATTCCGGTTTTTGCCTGCAAAAGACCGGAATCTCTATTTTCAATAGATTCCCGCTCCTGAATAAACATGAAGGGCGGGAAAGACAGTAGGGGGGCATTTATTGAATTTTCTTGTAAGCGTACTCATAATTGGTACAGTTAAAATTTTCCGGCAGCATCATTTCTTTGCCGCTGCAATTCATAAGATAATATTTTACTTTTCCTTCATCCACAGGAAGTCTTTTAAGGGTCACGAGGTGGACTGAGTCTTGGGAATAAGGAATATAAGCGTTTTGGTAAGCGGTTTCTTCTTCTTTGGTTTGAGGATTGTCAATATAGATGGAAGGTCTTGCTTTTCTTGACTCAGGAAAAAGTTCTACAGAGTCTGCCTGATATCCTACTTTCCCAGTGTATAAATCAGTAATGCCCGAATTGAAATTGTAATAGTATTCTTCATATCCCATGTTTTTTAAAATAAGCATTCGAATCATTTCTGTATCGTCTTTTGAACGGTAATAATAGGTGCCGGAAAGTTTTTTTGCCATTTCATCCGCACTGGCAACCGGGTTATCTGCGATAAATCCTCCGAAAAGGTAGCCTGTTTTTCCTTTAAAATCAATTTTAAGCCAGTTTCCTGTTTTTCCATTGATTGTTTCAGTTGCTTTTGTTGTTTCAAGAACAATCACTTTTTCTCCCAGAAAAACTTCGCCGAGTTTTTCAGACTTTGCATTGGCCTCGGATCTGACAAAGAGTTTAGATACGGTAACATATCCCGCTTTTCCTTGAGCAGCAGAAGAATTGGACTGTTGGGAATCATTTTTTCCGCAAAATACGAGAGCAGTCAATAACAATGGCATGAATAGAATGAATTTCTTCATAATTTACTCCTCAATTTTTAAAATTGTTTTTCTAAAGTTTAATTTAACAAAAAATAAGATTAAAAAAAAATAAATATACACAACTAAATGTAAAAATGCAAACCTGTCACTGAGGTTTTTGCTTGCAAAAGACCGAAATTTGAAGTTCAATAGATTCCCGCCTTCGCGGGAATGACAGCAAGGGGGTAGTTCTTTGCAATTTAAAATCATTTCAGTATAGTTTAGCTATTGTATTTTTTTTGCTCTATCTTTAATTTTTGAAAGTTCTAAATCGGTTTCACTCACTAAATCATCTATAATGGCTTGTACCGGCTTGATATCGTGAATAATTCCCACACAGTTTCCAGCCATTAAAGAACCGTATTCCAGATCCCCTTCTTTCACAGCTTTTCGTAAAGCCCCGATCCAAAACTTTTCAATTTCATCCGTCGCTTCTTTTCTGGTAATTTCTTCTTTTTCCAGTTTCTGAACCAATTCAATCTGTGTTTTAGTGAATTCCTCGAATCCTTTATTTTTAATGGTTCTTACAGGTACCACTCCCAGTCTTCTATCGATTCCGAAAGAGACAATCGCGTCTTTTGAATCAGATTTTAAAAAATACTGTTTTGTTTTTTCATGAATATTGGCTTCAGGCGACAGCATAAAACGGGTGCCAAGCTGAATTCCGCTGGCTCCCATCAAAGCAAGATAAGCGGTTATTTTACCGGTGGCAATTCCTCCAGCCACAAAAACCGGAACTTCTTGAATATTAAAAAGAATTTCCTGAAGTAAAACGAGGGTGGAAACCGAGCCCACATGACCGCCTGCTTCATGCCCCTCAATAATCAAAGCATCGACACCGTCATTGATCAGTTTTTGTGCTGCTTTCAGGTTGGGGGCAAATGTCATGACTTTTACGCCCTTCTTTTTTGCCTGCTCAATGCTTTTTGCCATTGGGATTCTTCCTGCAAAAACAACATGGGAAGGGGAGGCTTCCAAAACACTGTCTAATTGTTCTTGAAAAATAGGTGAAATGGTAATCAGATTCATTCCAAATGGTTTATTGGTTTTTTTTCTGATTTCATCCATCTGAACTACTAAGTCTTTTCCCGAAATATGGGCAGAGGCAAAAACTCCAAACCCGCCTGCATTGGAAACGGCTGATACTAAATCACTATCACTGATCCAGCTCATCGCTCCGCAGATAATCGGGTAACGGGTGCCTAAAAAATCAGTTCCTCTCCGGCATAAATTTTCGAATTTCATAAACGGCTCCTTTGGAATAAAATATGAAAGAAGGTTATTTTAATTTGGAAATTGAATAAAGGAGCGGTAGATCTCAATCTACTGCTCCTTTTTTTATGAAAAAATAGTTTCTTACAGAAGTTCCGCTATCTGCACAGCGTTTAAAGCGGCCCCTTTTAAAAGCTGATCGCCCACTGCCCAAAGACAAATTCCATTATCGCTGGAAAGGTCTTCTCTGATTCTTCCGACTGCTACATCGTATTTTTCAGAAGTGTAAAGCGGCATTGGGTAGATTTTATTGGAAGGGTCATCTTGTAAAACCACTCCCGGAGCGTTTTTAAGAGCGTTTCTGATTTCATTTACCGAAAGTTTTTTCTCGGTTTCAATCATAATGGATTCAGAATGGCTTCTTAAAACAGGAACCCGGATTGTGGTCGCTGAAATTCTGATTGCCGGATCATGAAGGATTTTCATGGTTTCTTTTACCATTTTCATCTCTTCTTTTGTGTATCCGTTGTCTGTAAATACATCGATATGAGGGATCAGGTTGAAGGCTATCTGATAGGCAAATTTGTCCACTGCCACAGGAGTCCCGTTTAAAACAGACTTGGTTTGCTCAATACATTCTTCCATAGCCGCAGCCCCAGCCCCTGAAACTGCCTGATAGGTAGATACCACAATCCGTTTGATTTTGGAGAGTTTATAAATCGGATTTAAGGCTACCACCATGATAATAGTAGAACAGTTTGGATTGGCAATAATTCCCTTATGTTTTTTAATATCTTCAGGATTGACCTCAGGCACAACGAGAGGCACACTGTCATCCATTCTGAAAGCGCTTGAATTATCCACCACTACTGCGCCTTTTTCAGCTGCGATCGGGCAGAACTCTTTCGAGATGCTTCCGCCGGCTGAAAAGAGAGCTATGTCAATATTTTTAAAAGAGTCTTTGGTCAGTTCTTCTATCTTTACATCGGTTCCTTTAAACTGCATTGTTTTTCCGGCAGAGCGGCTGGAAGCCAGAAGCCTGATTTCATCGACTGGAAAATTTCTTTTCTCGAGGGTTTTCAGCATTTCGACGCCCACAGCGCCCGAAGCACCCACAACTGCTACTCTTTTACCCATAAGAGACACCTCTTTTATAAATTGATGCCCATAAATTTAGCTCTTTTTTTTGAAGTTTCCAAAGAAAGGCAAAAAGCGGCTTATAAATTCTTTTGTTTCTCCAAAAAATAATCGATAGACTGATAATTGGAATACCCCAGCATTTTTGCGGCTTTTGATTTGACATTGCCTGAAAGGTCAAACGCTTTTTGGATCATTTCTTTTTTGATATGATCCAGATATTCTTCCAAATCAAAGCAGGTGTCAGAAGATAAAACAGGGAGCTCTTGAGATAAGTGTTTTTCAGGAATAATAATAAGATGTTTTTGAATGAGTTTTTCATCGATCCATTCTTTTTGTTCCCAGAGGCAAATCCTTTTGATTGTGTTGTATAATTCACGGATATTGCCTTTCCATTCATGGGTTTCTAAAAAACTGATGCCTTTTTCTGAGATTTTTTTTGGATAATAGGGAATCCGATCTGTAAAACTGCTCAATTCTTGATTAATTTTTTTAAGAAAAAAATTTGCAATAAGTTTAATATCTTCTTTCCTTTCTGAAAGCGGCGGAATCTGAATTACGGCCACTGCCAGACGGTAAAACAAATCCTGTCTGAAAGAGCCTTCTGAAACCATTTCCAATAGATTTTTATGAGTAGCGGCAATGATTCGGACATCGGAATAAATCGTTTTGCCGTCTCCCAGTCTTTTAAATTCTTTTTCCTGAAGAAACCGTAAAAGCTTTACCTGAACACTGAGGGGAAGATCACCGATTTCGTCTAAAAAGAGAGTGCCGCCGTCCGCTTTTTTAAGAATCCCGGTTCCTTCGTTTTTAGCATCTGTATAAGCTCCTTTAGACCATCCGAATAAAGTCGATTCAATCAGGCTTTCAGGCATAGCTCCGCAATTAAAAACTTCAAAAGGATTTGATTTTCTTTTAGATGATGATAATAGTGCTCTGGCGGCCAGTTCTTTCCCGCTTCCGCTTTCTCCCAGAAGAAGAACGGGAACATCACGGACACCTGCCAAAAAAATTAAATCCAGTGTTTCTTTCATTTTTTTTGACTGGTGAATCACCGCCTGAAATTCGGGAATGGATTCCCAATTTTTTTGAAGCGTCTGATCAGGATGCTCAAACCATTGCTGAATAATTTCAAGTTCGATCCGGAAGGGAAAATCAATTTCCCTGACTCTTTCTTCTCCCGTTTGTTTCTCTATCCATGACTGATAGAGAGTAGCAGGATACTTTGTTTTTCCTAAAAGAAGAAAAACAGAGTTCATCTGACTGGTGCCGGGGCTGGTATGAAAATGCCATTGAACAGGCGTAGATTCTTTTTCGAGAATTTTTTCTATAAGACCTGTGACAATCAGATAAATCGATTTATAGTCCGTGGGATTATCTAAAACAACAGGACAGAGAATAAATTTGGATAATGACAAGCTTTTAATTTTTTTTGAAAAAGTCTGATTTATTTCTTGAGAATAGGCAGAGAGAAGATAAACTTCATCAAACAGATGCGAAGAAAGAACCGCTGCCACCGGGCCGCTTTTGGTTTCAATGTCTTGGGTGCCTACCCAGCTGACAAGAATTTTTTTCATGAAATTTTCCTGATAGAGCTGCGCTTCGCTATGGTTCCAAATCCTCTGGATACGCTTTTTCCAAGCCCTATCCAGTCCGGGAGCAAAATATTTGCGGCAAACTCACCTTCAAATCCGTTGAATTTCTCGTTTTAAAACGGACAATTTTTGATTCTTTCATGAAAAAATCAGCTTGAATTTTATCTTTGACCCAGATCCCGACACCTTTTAGAAAAGAAAGAATATTACCGACCAAAATCCGGTCTAAAATTTCCTTTTTTTCCTGAATCGACTGAGCATTTTGAAATAAGCGGTAATTTTTTTCATTGAGTGAAAAATAAGGTGAAACAAAACGGAAAATTTGAAAACTGTTGGTTGTTTTTATTTCAATTTCTTTTTCTTCCATTTGAATTTTTTTTACCAATACAGTTTTATCTTTTAATATCAATTCATTGATCTTGGAAGCTTGCTCTTTAAGGGCATCTGCCCCTTCATTAATACCGATGAGAGAGATAGTGCGGTCAATCGATTTATACTGAATCAAGGGGTAGCGGTAAGCAAGTTTGTCTTCTGTGTGATTATGAAAGAGTTCGTTGTCTTTTAATAAGTTTCCAATAAAACCTCTAACCTGAGAAATTTCATTATTATAAACAGGAGTATCGGATATAAAATCAGTTTTTAAAATTTTCATTTCTTCACCTCAGTTTTCTCTATCAAAAAAAATGCCAAAAGGAATTTATTTTCAGATTGCTCCTGAAAAAAGAGTTAAGGGGAGTTCTAAAAATAGAGAAAATCGTCATTTCGATGAGTAAAGCGAAGAGAAATCTTTTCAATACCAATGTTTTAAGATTTCTCACTTTGTTCGAAATGACAGAAAAATTTAATTTTTAGAACCCGCCTTAAGATTAAAAATATAAAATTTTCAATCAATGAATCATTTTTTTTATTCCTGACTCAAAGCTTGGTTTACTTGTTTAATGCTTAATCCAGTGCCCTGAGATATTTGTTCGATGGATAATCCCATGCGGTAAAAGTTTTTAGCTATTTCGATTTTCCCTTCCAGCTTCCCTTCCAGTTTCCCTTCCAGCTTCCCTTCCAGCTTTCCTCTTTTTTCCCATTTTTTTTCCATTTTTTTTAAAGTTGATGTAAACATGGTATATACCTCTTCTTGTGTGCTGTTTAGTAATACTTCACTTTCAGGCAGTACTTGATCGTCCACCAGTCTTTGAAGCCAGTTTTGAAATGCTTTTTTTAAATCAGGGTCTATTTCCTGCACAATAATTTCAGCTATCTTTTTAAAGTACGGCTCCATTTCTTCTTCTTCGAGTTTTTCGATCAGAAAAATTGAGGAAAGCGTATTGCGGATTTTGAGTAAAGAGTCTTTTTTAAACTCATTAATGATGATTTTAAAGTATTTAAGAGATGGGATATAGGGTATTAGCTTAGGGTCATTGGGGATTTCAATTTTATCTTTGACATTATCAGGTACATTCCAAGGTTTATCGCCATTGTAAATCACGACAGGAAAAACAATAGGGTAGCGGTCTTTTTTTTCTTTTTTGATCATGGATTCGTAAAAATCATTGACATAAGACTGAATACGAAAAGGCATAGTAGAGTCAACGGAGGATTGAAACTCAAGTAAAAGATAAAGATAAGCAGTTTGTCCTTGAAAAAAGAGTTTGTAAATGACATCGGATTCTTTTTTACGGTAGTTTCTACGGACAAAAGAAGCATTGACTTTCTCAAGTTTATGGTAGTCGATCCACTTCACCCAGTCCATGGGAATAAAATTTTCTAAAAGCTGTCGTATCATGCCCGGGTAGTCAAAAAGGAGTTTATAGGCAGCGTCGCTGTTTTTTTTATTTTCCATAAACTAAAATTTAATGAAAAAATTAGAAGGTATCAAGAATATCTTACTATTCAGCCACAATCCTTGTTATAATGGAATGTGCTATCAAGGGACAAGGGTCAGGATACAAGATGCAAGGTAAAAAGAGTAGAGAAGAAGATAGTTTTGTTTTCTTGTGTTGATATGCAAAAGGATATGAACGAGGTGAAGAAGAATAAATTATTTCTTTCTTTTCTTCCCTTGCGACTTAAATCTTGCAACTTGTACTCTCAATCCTTGTTATAATGGAATGTGCGTTAGCATACCGCTTTAGCTCTATGTCTATAAATATAATCACAATAGAGTAGAAAAAACAAATAAAATTTTATGACACACTCACCTTCTTTTGACACTCTTAGTATCAAAAAGATACGATTTTTAAAATTTTTAAATATAAACAATTCATCATGTTACTATTCGGTATTCTGACCCCGGGGTTTTCGGTTGACTGACCCCCTAAAAAGATAAACAAAAATTAACTAAAAGTAAAAATCATCTGCATACCCTCCTATAACTTTTTCCTTCCATTTTAACAATATGACTTTGATGAAATATTCTGTCTAACAAGGCGCTTGCTATTACCTTTTCACAAAATAATTCATCCCAGCTTTCTATTGGACGGTTACTGGTTATGATAAGCGAACCTGTTTCACTTCTTTCGCTTATCACTTCGTTTAAGATGCTTAGCTCCCTATCTGAAAATGCCTGTAACCCAAAGTCATCCAGTATAAGTACTTCCGGCTTGATAAAGCTTTGCATTTTTCTTGTGTAGCTTCCATCGGCTTTTCCTCCATAGATTGTTTCCAGCATTTTTGTCGTTCGAATAAACAAAACCTTAAACCCTTTTGCACACGCTTCCACTCCTATTGCTTTTGCTAAAAATGTTTTTCCTGTTCCCGTCGGACCGCACAATATTAGATTTTCTGTTTTCCTGATAAACTCACATGTTAAATATTTGTAAATTTCCTGTCGGTTTATTTTTGGATTAAAGTCAAAATCGTATTCCACTATTCGCTTGTATTTTCCGAAATTTCCCTTCTTAATATTTAACTCCATTTTCTGATATTTTCTTCTTTCTATTTCATCCTGTGTTAAATGCAGCAAAAAATCACTATAGCTTAATTTCCCTGTTATTGCTTCATTTGTCCGTTGTTCCAGATTTTCATAGATTGCTTTCAAGTGCAATGTTTTTAAGTTTTCTTTTAAACTTGCTGCTGTTTCCATTAATTGACCGCCTCTTTTATGATTTGTTTCAGATCTCTCGCATAATCTTTGCTGAGATTTTTTAGTGGGTTATCCTCTTCAAAATCTGTCTCATTTTCCAATCCCTTCTCCAATATTTCTTTTACTCCCTGATAAGTGTAGTTGCCATAATACAATGCACGGGTTACAGCTTTTTCAAGTTTTTGCCTTGTATATTTTTCCTCAAGCCTTAGTATATTTTGAGCTCCTCTTAAATTCTTTACTGTATTTTCTTTTAAAAGACTGCTGATCAACTTCAATACACCACTTCCGATCTCGCCTGCTTTTTCCATACAGTATTCTTCATCATACTGCATATACCGGAACATATTTGGCGGATAATGATCTTTATTGGTTCTTCTTTGCCCTTTTTTGGCAGATTGATGCAGCGCTACCAGTTTGTTTTCATAAAATACACAAAGCTGCGCTTCTGTTTTTCTGGCTAAAACCCTTTGCTCCCTTAATTCATAAGGAACGCTGTAATACGCTTGCTCAAACTGAATATGACTGTCAGTGTGGACTGTTAATTCTTTGTATAAAGGTGTTTCAAAGACTTCTTTATCCATAGGCAGGAGTTTGTCTTTTTCATAGGCTGAAAATACCTCTATGGGCTTTTGCCTGGTCGTGCCGTGGATTCTTACCTGCGCCTTGGTTTTATTCCATTCTTGTATCTGTGTGTCGGCATCTTGAACATCTGTAAATGTTCTTAATGGAAGGAAATTGTTTTTTGCGTACTTGACACCCGATTCAACCTTGCCTTTATGCTCTGGGGTAAAAGGTTTACAAGGATTAATCTGAAACCCGTAATGAGATGCCAAATCAGAGTAAGTGCGGTTGGCAATCGGATCAAATAAAGACGCTTTGGTAATAGCGCTTTTTAAATTATCCGGCACTATTTCTTTAGGAACACCTCCGAAATGGTTAAAAGCATTGATATGGCAGCGGCACCAGGTTTTAATATCCTGAGAAGTCACTATTTCATAATACGCATGTCTGGAAAAAGCAAGAACCATGACAAACACATAAGCTTTAACCTGTTTTTTAACATCCGAATCATAGATTTTTCCGATATAACCGAAATCAACCTGAGCAATGAGTCCCGGTTCGGTTTCGACGCGTAATACAGGTCTTGATGGATTGAGATTGTTCTTTTTGACATACCGCAAGAGAGCAGAGTAACTTCCTTTAAAACCTGATTGTTTTAATTGCTCAAAAATGAGAAGATGGTTTTTACATTCCTTAAAAAGCCCGGATAAAAAATCTTGATGCAAGGCAAACCATTGAAAATTATCTGAGTACCGCTCTTGTTTTCTATGGATACGCAAAGAATCCATAACCGACCCAAGATTGGTAAAATCAGGCTGATATTTAAGAGCAATAGAGTCAAGAATATCCCGATACCGCTTGACAGTGTTTTTGGATATCTTTCGCTTTCTGGCGATTTGCTTAATCGGGATATTTTCAATTAAATCCCTGACAATGTCTTCAATTTTATACATATCTAACTCCCTTTGTTTTCCTTTCATCGTTCTCCCCATCGTTTTTCAATAGGGATTGAATATACAAAAAAATCAAGGGGGGCAGTCAACCGAATTTGCCGGGGGTCAGCTAAGTGAATTCAAAGGGGTCAGTATCGTGAAAAATAACACATAGCTTTATTTTGGTCATTAATCGAAGCCGTACGGTCACTGAGCACAGCCGAAGTGACACCTCGACTCCGCTCAGTGAACAGATTTCGACAGACTCAAGAACAGCCTGCCGAAAGTTTGGAAAATTCTTTTTTTTATCATTTCAAGAAATATTTTTCGCTTTATCAAAAGCTGCTTTGACCGCCTGCATAATGCTGGAGCGAAAACCGCCGGCTTCAAGGGCTGCAATGGCTTCAATCGTGGTGCCTGCCGGCGAGGTTACCATATCTTTCAGCTCTCCCGGGTGTTTACCTGTTTCCATCACCATTTTCGCAGAACCTGAAAGAGTCTGTGAAGCCAGAAGATAAGCGTCTTGCCTTGAAAGACCGCACCGAACCCCTGCATCCGCCATCGCTTCAATAAAAAGATAGGCATAGGCCGGGCCGCTTCCTGATACAGCGGTGACCGCATCCATCAGACTTTCTTTTTCCACTAAAACCGTTTTTGTAAAAGAATTTAAAAAGTGAATCCCTTTTTCTTTTTCATCGTCATGGAACAACGAATCAAAATAAACACCGCTGATCCCTTCATTGATCAAAAGAGGAGTATTGGGCATCAGCCGGACAATTTTACGATCCGGAAAAACTTTTTTCAGTTTATCGATCCCTGTGCCTGCTAAAACAGAAACGATCACGCCCTTCCATGCCAGCTTTGTTAAACTTTCCACATCTTTGGGTTTGACCGCAACGATGATATAGTCCATTTCTTTCGATTCACCGATTCCAATCACAGAAAGCTCGGTTCTGTGCTGGAGGCGGTAGCTGTCTTTTTCAGAAATCCAGACTTTGACTCCCTTGAGTTTAGAGACTTGATTATAAATCGCCTGCCCCATGTTTCCAAAACCGATAATACCAATATTCATGATAAAAATCTCCTGATTTCAATGTATTTTATAATTTAATTTTATTACAAACCAAGTTTTTGTCTCTTGAACCAAATCATTTTGAAATAATTTTCCAGTATCATCTTTATCATGTAATTTTAAACTTATTTCATTATTATCGAAATATATAAAATTATCGTTTTCGTCTTTTGGTAGATCTGAATCAATTAAAGTAAAAATATACTGAAGCTTATTTTGATTGCATATTTTTCTGATTAATTCTAAGAAATTGATTTTTTTTCTATTATCTAATCCTTCTAAAGCTCCATCATGATAAGCAAACCTGTAAAAGGATTCATTTGAGAAGTTAATTAGAAGCGAAAGGTCAAATGCAATACACATTAATTTACGGTAAGAATTCCCGTAATCTTCTTCTGTTATTGATAAACTAACTGGATTTTGTATGTTAGCTTCAAATTCAATATTTCCTTCTGTGTTTTGTTTTAAAGAAATTAATGCATTTGTATTTAAAATTTTTTCAATTATATCGTTAAAAGTTTTTCTAAGATTAGAATGTTTCTGATTATCTATTTCTTTTTTTGTTTCTTTGATTAATTGATTTATTTTAGAGGAATTTTTTTCAATTTCTTCTTGAATTATTTGTGTATTATCTATAATTTTTAATTTCTCTTCTAATAAAATAATATCAGCTTCTATTTTTGATAAAAATCTCTGGTTTTCTTTGAATTTTTCATAAACATCTTTTTCTGTCAGATAATGCAGCTTTTCTTCTTTTTCTTTTTCAAATTGTATAATGTCTTTGTCAATTTGTGTTAATTCATTTTTTATCAAATCAAGATTTTCTTTTAAATATTTCATCCTTTCCTCTGCAATTGATTTATTAAATAAAATTAAATCTTCAAAATCTTTTGTTAAATTATCAGGAAAATATAATTTAATATCTTGAAATAATTCTTTTAAACGATTTATATCAACTACATTAGATTTATGTTTTAATGACTCTTCAATTTTTTTTAATTCATAAGATAAATTATATCGTTGTGTGTTGAGTGTTTGTAATTTTAAATCAATTATCTCCACTAATTCTAAAGTTTTTTCTTTATCAATAGAATAAAAATTAAAATTATCTATAAATCTCTCAATTTTGTTTTTATCGTTTTTTTTTATTTCAAGAAACCCTTGAATTTTATCTTTATCATTGATATTAATATTAGCTTCTTGTTGAAGTGTTTTTAGTTTATTTAATAATAATTTATTTTTTTCTTCAAAATCGTATTTTTGTTGTATTATCTTGCCATGAAACCCTAATAGATCAAACATAAATGGTTTCCAGTCTTTATCTTTACTTTTGAATTTGTCTAATTTAAATACATCTCTAAAATCATGCTGAGTTCTTAAAAAATAATTGATTGATTTTCTATATGACCAATTCGGAATAATATTAAAATTTAAATAAGAATTAAGCAAACTTTTTGCTTTATCAAAACTAATATTTTCTTCATCCCAATTTAAATTCAAAACAAAACCGTCTAATTTAAAGTCATTTAATTTAAAAGATATTTTTGTTGGGTTATCAATTTCTCTACGAATAATTAAATATTTTCCACTGTTTAGTTTAATTTCAAGATAGAAAATCTGACCTTCAAAACCACCTTTAGTTAAAAAGTATTTTTCTTTTTGATTAATACTTTTAAGTAAAACAAAATCAATTACAGATATTAGTAATGTCTTACCTAGATTATGCGTATCTCTATTTTTATTGCTTTTATCAGTAATCTCTGCTTGTATTACATTAAAGCCTTCATTAAATGATATATTTATAAAATCTTTATTAGAATAGAGTTTACTTAACTTCATTCTAATAACCTCAAAGCATCAATATTGTTCAAATATTCGACCTTGCCAAGCAAATATAAGAAAGAAAGTGCATAAGGATAAATTTCTTTAATAGAATCAGATAGTTCCCTTTGTAATATTCCAAGCAATTCTTCATAAGAAACTATTTTTTTTTCTTTTAATTCTTGTATAATTACACCAACTGAATTTATTAATGATAAAGATGGATTTGTATGTTTATCTAGCTTTATCAAATTAAAACTCCTTTTTGCCAATATCACAGAAGTAGTACATATAATGCAAAATTGTTCGTATATATTTTCGATTATTTTTCAATTTTTCATTATTTGCATCAAGTATAATTCTATATAAATGATTAATTATTTCTTCAAAGAGAACATAATCATTCCTTTTGATTGTTATTTCCTCTTGTATATCACTAACAGTATTTTCATAATTTCTCTTATATTCAATGTTTTTTGGATCTTCCAGAAATTCGGTTATTTTTTGAAAATCACTATATGACTGTTTTAATACATCTTCAAAATAATCTCTACTAAGATTATTTATTCTATTTTTTTCTTCGATTGGAATTCTTTTTAAATTTATTTTAATTTCTTTTATATTCTTTTTGATGTTTTTTATTTCAGAAAATTTAATTATAAGATTTCTAATATCATCCTCATAAAAGTCCATAGGTATTAATAGCTTATTTAAATTCATATTTTTTGCAATTATAGGATATTCTCTAATATATAACTGTATTCTTTCAAGTCCAATGATACAATTTTTAACGCCTGTTTCTTCAGTCAATAAATCTTCTAATAATGGCTCTTGTATTCCAGAAAGTTTTCTATTAGTAAAAACTAAGTAATAATCTATTTTATGTTCAGTTTTTATTTCTTTTATTTTTGGTATTTCTTTTTCAAGAATAGTTTTGAATCCGCTATCAGAACAACTAGCTATAGGATTTGTTGTATGCTTGGCTTGAATGATAAATTTCCCATCCCAAGGATTTTGTGAACTAGGAAAATTTTGTGCTCGCCCGGTAAATTTTCCATCTCTTCCACCATCTTTGCCTTCAGAAAATACTATTAAGCCAATACCTAATATTTTTTCACAAATAAATGATACTAAATCTTCAAATTCTTGATCATTTAAGTAATATAAAGGATATTTCATATTTAATCCAAATTTTCAATTTTGTGAATAAAAATCAATATAATAAAGTTATATTTTAGAATTTCATCTACTAATTAACTATAAATATACAAATAAATGATAAAAAAGGAAAAAAAATAAATTTTACTGTCAAGTTTTTTCAGAGTACGGTAGTTTTCTGAGATTAGAGTGAATTATTGATTCGGCTTTTTGTCTTCAGGATTGGTCGGATATCTTGAGATCAGGCGGATAATTTCTCCTGCTTTTTCTTTATCCATGAGAGACAAAAGGTAATCTGTGATTGATTTTCTTCCCTGTTCGAGGGCGATTATATCCATTTGACGGATCACATCCACAGCCAGGACAGGATCCATTTTTTCAAGAAGAATAACTCCGTCTTTCGGAGGCATGTTTCCAATTTTTGAGGCAAGGTCACGGACATTTTTCAGCCTGTCTTCCCACTGCTTCATAATATCTTCCTGTTTTTTCTGGGATTCTTTTGCTAAAGCAATTTGATTGTCAGCTTCTTTCAGTTTTTCTTCCAGGATCTGCTCTTTTTTATCCAGTTCATCATTTTTCAACTGATTGAGTCTTTCTTTTTCTTCTAACACAAGCCATTGTTTTTTCAGCTCCTCTCTTTCCAGAAGATAAGGATCCTCAACAATTTCTTTTGTGCTTTCTTCTTCTACTTTGGAAGTATTGAATAAATTTGGAAATATTTTATCCAAAAATCCAAGCCGGTAAAGAACATAACCTAAAACGGCCAATAGCAGAAGATTCAGTAATAATAAAGGAAATATTTTTTTTGTACGGGCTGATGCGATCATGTTCTTTTATTTATTCCCGCCTTCATTCAAATCTTTATTTTTTTTAAAGAGACTGGAGAAAGATTTAATCTTATCAATTTTATCCTGCGAACCAGTCGCTTCAATATTGGCGCTTTTAATCTGTTCAAAAACTTCTTTCCGGTGAACAGAAACAAGGCGGGGGGCACTAATCCCCACTTTCACCTGATCTCCCTTCACTTCAATAATTTTGATTTCGATTTCATCGCCAATCATGATGCTTTGATTCGGCTTTCTAGCCAACACTAACACCGATAGCCTCACTCATTTTATTGTTCTCATTTGCATTCAGTTCTTCCAGAATATCATGTTTAGTAGAATATTCCTCGTTTAAAGCCAGCGCCTGTTTTCCGCTTTTTTGATCCATATTGATCACAAGAGGGCCCAAAAGGTTTGCTGTCATGGATGATTCCGTAACTGTCACAATCGCATAGACACTTAAACTCTTTTCTGCACACTGACTGTCTTTAATTCCAATTTCTTTTAAATCCTCTTCTCTGATGTTTAAAACATAATCTTTCTTAAAAAGATAAGGATTCACAATAATAAAAGCAATTTCCTGTTTGTCTTCAGACTGGAGAAGCTGAAAAACATTTTCATCATCCATCTGTAAAATATAGAAATTCTTTAAATCCTCAAAAGCATAAATTCCATTTGGAAAAACAATTTTGTTTTCCTCATTTACCTTTACTTTTCCCTGGGAAGTTTCAAGAATTTTTTCTGCCATAACCAACCTCTCCTTAATTGAATTTAATAAATTTTTTTGCTATTTTAAAAAAATATTTACCGCAAGTAGTCTAAAAGTGTTTTGGGCATAATCCGCGCCCCAATCTGTAAAGCCGCATTGTATTCAGTTTCTAGGCTTTTCATCCTGCTGAACGCTTCTGCCATATCCAGCCCTTCTAAATTGTTTATCACTTCTGTCGCATAAAGTTTTCCGGCAGAAAGTCTGTTTTGAGTATTTTCAATTCTTTTTTGAATTGAACCAATCTGGGCTGTATTTCTGGAAATGGTATCGATTGACTGGTCGATGCTTCCGATACTGGAATTGATTTTTTCTGTATCCCCGCGATAAAGTGAGTCTCTTAAATCAATCAAAACATCAAAAACGGATGAACTATGCACCGCAGCCGATGAAGAATAATTATAGGGAGGTCTCGCATTTGGATTATCAATAATTCCGAGATCTTTTAAAACTGTTCCGCCGTTTATGTCTTCAAGCCAGATTTGATGAGGAACCGTGCTTCGTAAAATCATGAGATTCTGACCGCTTGTATTATCAATTTCAGCTCTTACATTAATATTGGAAGCGTTAATTTTATCCGCTACTGTTTTTAAATTATCACCCAGTTTAATCTTGATTTCAACTCCATCCACACGGATTGTCTGATCTCTTCCCGCTGTAAACCCTGTTCCCGGAGTACCTGAAACCAGAGTCTGATTGCCCGACCAGAAAGCCTGATTGCCCGGAAGGTTTAAAGAAAGGTATTCTCCCCGCCCTACTTCCGCATAGCTTTTACCAATATCTCCCTGATAATCGACTTTTGTAATACTGGTTTCACCCCAGTCCATTTCTCCAGTCACTGGATTGATAATTTTTCCGGTTGTTACTTTAAATGCTTCTTCATTGGTTTTAGTTCCGCCGAAAAGACTGTCGCCTTTATATTTACTATTGGCTATCTGAACCACCTGCTCCAATATCTGGTTGATTTCCACAGCAATTTTCTGCTGGTCTTCTTTCTTATAGATTCCGTTTGATCCTTGAATTGCCAGTTCTCTTGCCCTTTGCAAAAGCTCATTGACTTCCCTCACACTCGATTCGGTCAAATCCAGTTTTCCTTTGGAAAGATCAATATTTCTTTCATATCTTTCAATATCGCTTAAATGGCTTTTCTGAGACATAATCTCAACGACTGCTACCGGATCATCTTCAGGCAGAATGCTTTTTCTCTGAGAAGCAATTTCCTGCTGTACCTGATTCATTTCATTTTGTTGACGGTTCATTGTATAAAGAAAATCATTTCTGATTAAATTATTGGTTACTCTATCCATTTTCGTCCTCCTCTGTTATCTTCCTAACTTCATAATCACATCCAGCATCTCATTCATCGTATTGACAATTTTAGCGGCAGCCTGATATCCGTGCTGGTATTTAATAAGATTGACCAGTTCTTCGTCAATATTGACACCTGAAACACTCTCTCTTAAATTTTTCAGCCCGGTCATAATGCTGTTTTCTTTATCCAGATTCATTTTATCCGCTTTTGCCGTTTCTCCAATACTTGCTACCAGACTGTCTAAAAAGGGTCTGAAACTTTTCTGGTTTTTATCCAGCATCACAGGCATGCTGTCCATTCCTGTATTTTTATCCAGCCCGTTTTTCTCATTTTCAGAAACTAAAGCTGAAATAATCCTAAATGCGTTTTTTCCTTCACTGACCCCGTTCGGAATATCGAGTTTTCCATCTCCGTCTGTGTCTTTTCCCAGTCTTGCCGCAATATTGGCTGGATTATTTAAAATCGCATCATCCACATTCATCCACATAGCGGATTTATTATCATACGATACTGTAAAATCTGCCGAAGCAAACTGATTGGACTGGTCGATTTTTTTATAATCAAAAGCCCCGTTTCTGCCGCTTCCCTTTAAAACACCTGTAAAACTGGTGAGAAAAACCCCCGTATCTTCTAAGTGCCGGATCGCGAAATCAGGAAAATCCTTACTTTCAGAATACAGCGCTTTCAGACTCATTCTGCCTTCCTGATCCAGATACGCATTCACCCTTGCTTTGGACTGGTTGATTTTTGTCATCACTTCTTTTACGCTTTCTGTTTCTTTGTAAGCTACAATCACATCTTTTCCGCTATCATCAGAACCAAGGTTTAAAAACCCGCTCTCGCCGATTTTTTCATCACCTGTGAGCTTCTGAGTTCCTGTTATTTTAAAAATTCTTGTTTGATCAATCTGCCCGTCTTGATTGGAATCATAGTTTCCATTACTGTCTTTGGTGATGGACTGATAAGAAAAAAAATTGAGCCCCGTCACCGGATTTAAACCAAACCCTTCCTTATGAATTGAGTTAATGGATTCAGAAAGATTGATGACAAAATTATCCAGTTTTTTCATCGCCATTAAAATGTCTTTATCCCTCACTTCCAATAAAGCGTTTAATTCTCCTGATTTCACCTGTACCTTTTCGCCGCTCTCCCAGATTACCGATGCCAGACCGTCATTGTCAGGACTATTTACAGTCTCTAGTTTACTGACCTTTGTCCCCTGCACTAAGGGTCTTGAGTTTAAATAAACTAAAATCTCGTCAGGATCTGTTTTGACCACTTTGATGTCAGCGATTTTTGAAAGCTTTTCCAAAACCGCATCTCGCTTATCGAGAAGGCTGTTCGGATTGTCTCCCATGGCCTGTATTTTCACAATCTGGACATTTAAATCCCTGATTTCTCCTGCCATAAGATTGATTTCATTGACTTTATCCCGAACCATACCGTCCACATGGCTTCGTAGTTTAGTTAAATTCTGATAGTGTTCTTTTACAAATCCCAGCATATTTTGTGAAGAAGTCACGAGCGCTTCTCTGGCTGCATTGTTTTCAGGGTTTAAAGCAAGGTCGTTCCATGAACCCACAAAATCATCAAATTTCTGCTTTAGAGTAGGCTGTCCGGGCTCGTTAAAAATCTGCTCGATCTGTTTCATAAATTTATATCGGATATCGTAGTTTCCCAAAAGGCTTGATTCTTCCACAATCCGGTTGTCCACAAACTCATCACGGACACGGGTAATCGAAGTTGCGCTGGCTCCCTGCCCTATCTGTCCCGCTGTTGATTCCCGGTTTAAAGAAGGGTCGTATAACGAAGGCATCGACTCCATTTTGACCTGCTGTCTGGAATAGGATTCATTGGCTGAATTGGCCAAGTTGTTTGAAATAGTAGTCATTCCCGTCTGATGAGAAAGAATTCCCCTTTTTCCGATTTCAATTCCTAAAAATGTGGATGCCATTCTCCCCTCCTTGGGATTAGATTAATCTATTGATTAAAAGAGACCTGTCTCGGTTGTTTCGTCCATTTTGGGTATAATCCAAATCTTTTCTCTCTTCCACTCCTGAAAGGGAAATATCGATCACCTGAAGCGCTACTTCCACCATTTCCTGATTGATTTTGGAAAGATGGCGGATATCTGAAATCATGGATTTCATGATTTCATAAGTCGTAAAAATCTCTTCTTTCAAGTCTTTTTCTTCAATATTTTCTACAATCTCTTTAAAACTCAGAGTTTTGTTCTGTTCCTTGGCAATTTCCCTGCTGATTTTTTCAGTAGTTTTAATTCTCTCGATTTCCAGTTTTGAGTTTTCCTCCACCAGTCTTCCCAGATTTTCGTTGATATTGCCGAAATCAACGAGTTTCCCGCTTAAAAGAATTTCGTTTTTGCTTTTTTCAATTGTTTTAATCAGGTCTAGAAGCTGATTTTGTTTCTGCATAATGGTTTTAAGCTGTTTGATTCCTTCCATTGTCTTAAATCCTTGAGGAATGTGATATTTTGAATGTCGGACAAATAGAAAATTGCTTAAGAAAAGATTTTTTCAAAAGATGCCTCGAAAACACCCTTTATGAAATTTTCTTAAAACTCTTGTGTCAATCCGCTTTGCGTTTTGTTTTTGATGGGTTGGTTTGATGCCCCTCTGGTTTTTTCCTTGCGGAAAAAAATGAGGGAAAGTTTTGATGTGTTGTTAAAATGATTATCAGATATGACGAAAGGCTTTAGTATATTATTAATTTTTAACTATTTATTTTAATATTACTTCAATTTCTCGATCTCTTCAAAGGAAAGTCCTGTCGCCATTCGAATACTGTCTATTTCAAATTTCATTTTCAGCATATTTTTTGCCGTCTCTATTTTCCCTTCTATTTTCCCTTCTATTTTCCCTTTTATTTCTCCCTTTTTTTCACCTTCTTTTATCCCTTTCTCATAAAAACTTTTTATCAAGGTGTTTTCATCTTTTCTCTTTTTTTCTTGATATTCATAGATTTCTCTCATCTTATTGTCCATTGTAAACTTTTTGTACTCCCGGTGCGCTTTTTCCAACAGCGGATTTTCTTCTAATACTGTTTTCATCTTTTCCTCCTCTCTCCCTTCATTAAAAAAATAATACACCCAGTCTTTCAGGGTTTTCTGGAGCTTCGTTAAATTGTTTTGGTACTTTTTCACTTCTATAAAATGCAGTTGAAAGTTCTCACTCAATAATATCTCTTTGTTATTCTTGTCAAACGCCATAAAACAGCTATGAAGCAGGTCAGGCTTTTCCAATAGTTTGAAATCCAATATATTAATACAGATCACCGGCTGGAGTTTCCCGTAATCTTCACCCTCTTCCAACTGTCCGGCATAGAGTTTTGCCCAGTAGTAAAGCGATCGGCTCACAAACACTTCGTTCCCGATTCCCTGCACCTCGATATTGTAAATCTTACCCCGCTCATCCAGTGCCTTGATATCTAAAATACTCACTTTATCCGTTTCAAACTCTTTCAGGTTAAACGGGTTTCTGATTTCTACCGATTTCATCTTCTCTAGGTCTGAATCTTCCAGTACCGAGTTGATGAAAGACAATAAAAGATCCTTGGTTTCTTCTCTGCCTAAAAGGTATTTGAATACTATGTCTGAAAGCGGATTGATGTACATTATTCTATTTTCCGTTTTTTTTTTGCTCTGTCATTCTCGCGAAGGCGGGAATCTATAAAAATAAAACTTTTAGGATACAGATTCCGCGTTGTATTTTATATTCATTTTATTCTATAAAAGATAATATTTTTTGAAAAACTT
>Ga0209518_1000672_pt1 | contig 42325 bp, 41 predicted proteins | sample RifGroB1_FD_183993 | JGI IMG/M metagenome (GOLD analysis project Ga0209518, IMG submission 183993) | Groundwater microbial communities from Rifle, Colorado, USA - Groundwater B1 (SPAdes) (version 2) | ecosystem: Environmental > Aquatic > Deep subsurface > Groundwater | place: Rifle, Colorado...
GACCCGCGGAAGGTCGCGGAACGAACGCGGAAGGTCGCGGAACGAATTCTTTAAGAATTTTTTCTGCGTATTCTGCGTCAAGTCCGCGTGTCTCTGTGGGTCGCCCGAGCGTAGCGAGGTGCGACCACAATATTCAAGATCCAAAAAACAGGAGGGAAGTGCATTCTCTCTTGTTCCATTCTCCAAACATTATTGAGAGTTTGATCTTAGCTCAGGATGAACGCTGGCGGCGTGGATAAGGCATGCAAGTCGAATGGTCGTACCTCATTGGGTTCGGTACGACCCGCGGAAGGTCGCGGAACGAACGCGGAAGGTCGCGGAACGAATTCTTTAAGAATTTTTTCTGCGTATTCTGCGTCAAGTCCGCGTGTCTCTGTGGGTCGCCCGAGCGTAGCGAGGTGCGACCATGGCGAACGAGGTAGTAACACGTAGGAACGTACCCCCGAGTCGGGCATAATCAGCCGAAAGGTTGAACAATTCCCGATGGTCTGTCAGTGCAGAGCACTGACCGCAGAATAACGCGGAATAGACGCAGAAGTACGCAGAAGAATACAGATTGTATTTTTCGGCGAAATTCAGCGTACAGTCTGCGTATGTCCGCGGCCAATGTTCTGCATTGGCAGTAAAGATTTATCGCTCGGGGAGCGGCCTGCGCAGTATCAGCTAGTTGGTAGGGTAACGGCCTACCAAGGCTATGACGCTTAGGGGAGGTGAGAGCCTGACCCCCACCGATGGGACTGAGACACGGCCCATACACCTACGGGTGGCCGCAGTCGAGAATCTTCCGCAATGGACGAAAGTCTGACGGAGCGACGCCGCGTGGTGGATGAAGTCCTTCGGGACGTAAACACCTTTTATGAGGGAGGAAGTCATTGACGTTACCTCATGAATAAGGACCTGCTAAACTCGTGCCAGCAGCAGCGGTAATACGAGTGGTCCAAGCGTTATCCGGAATCACTGGGCGTAAAGGGTGTGTAGGTGGCACTGTTAGTCTCTTGTTAAAGCTCCCGGCTCAACCGGGAAAAGGCGAGAGAAACGGCAGCGCTCGAGGGCGCGAGAGGCGTACGGAACTATAGGAGTAGGGGTGAAATCCGTTGATACCTATGGGAACACCACATGCGAAGGCAGTACGCTGGCGCGCACCTGACACTGAAACACGAAAGCGTGGGTAGCGAACGGGATTAGATACCCCGGTAGTCCACGCCCTAAACGATCTTCACTAGCTTTTCGGAGTATCGACCCTCTGAGAGGCGAAGCTAACGCGTTAAGTGAAGCGCCTGGGAAGTACGAGCGCAAGCTTAAAACTCAAAAGAATAGACGGGGACTCGCACAAGCGGTGGATCATGCGGTTTAATTCGATGCTAAACGAAGAACCTCACCAGGGCTAGAAATCCAAGCGAAGTTCCAGCGAAAGTTGGGATGTCTCACAAGGACGGTTGGACAGGTGTTGCATGGCTGTCGTCAGTTCGTGGTTTGAATTGTTCCCTTAAGTGGGGTAACGAACGCAACCCTTGCCGCGTGTTACAAGTGTCACGTGGGACTGTCCGCCCTAGGCGGAAGGAAGCGAGGATGACGCCAAGTCAGCATGACCCTTGATGTCCTGGGCTACACGCATGATACAATGGCTGCAACAGAAGGTCGCGACGGCACTAAGCCCGAGCCAATCCCCAAATGCAGCCCCAGTTCGGATTGAGGTCTGCAACTCGACCTCATGAAGCCGGAATCGCTAGTAATCGCAGGTCAGCTATACTGCGGTGAATACGTTCTCGAGTCTTGTACTCACTGCCCGTCAAGTCAAGGGAGCCGGGAGTACCCGAAGTTCCTCCACTTTGTTCGCAAGCGAACAAAGTGGCGCAGACAAACGCAGACTGTACGCAGAATTACGCAGACTCAAAGAAAGTTTTCTTTTTTCAGCGACTTTCTGTGTTTATTCAGCGTTATTCAGCGCCATTTTACAAACTTGTTTGCAAAGTGGAGGGCCTACGGTAAGCTCGGTGACAGGGATTAAGTCGTAACAAGGCACGGCTAGCGGAAGCTGGTCGTGGAATTCTTCCGAAGGAAACACGTTCGTCTTGTCACAAGCAGGATGGACTTATCGTCGATGTTCTGTACCTCGTACGAGTGCAGAACCGAGTGATGGCTCTAGTACTCTATACAACAGTGGGCTGGCCCTACTACATCCGCTTCGCGGATTACGAAGGGCAAGTGAGAATGGAACAGGAGAAAGTGCGCTTTTTTTGTTTGTCAGGTACAGTACTTTTTGCTATAGTTTGCGCGACATGCGCGAGTGTAGTTCAGTGGTAGAACGCTGTCCTGATAAGACAGAGGTCGAAGGTCCGATTCCTTCCACTCGCACCAAAATCTGACTTTCAGAAAATTGACCGACTTTTTTGTATTTTGCAAAGCAAAATGAGCCGCAGAGATTCTTGCCCTTGCCCCACTCCACCCATGCGCGGGCAAGTTTATGGAACTCCCTTTGATTAAATCAGAATATTTTGGTAACATTATATTGTGTTTAGGGCTTTCAATAAGTATATCACAATTTAATGTTACTAATCTATTATGGCAGAGTCAAGTAAAACCAACATAGGCAAAACTGTAAAGAAATTAAGAGAGAAACTGGGCATATCGCAGGAAAAACTTGCTCGCCTTGCTGACGTTTCCAATAATACAGTTGTTAATATTGAGGCGGGCAAACAAGATAATCCGACAATCGAAACCTTGAAGAAGGTCGCCAATGCCCTGCAAGTCGGGGTTGATGATTTAATTAAATGACTATGGCAAACGGAAACGGCAAAAAATTCAAATTCATAGACCTGTTCGCTGGCATTGGCGGCATCCGTATTGCTTTTGAACGTGCGGGAGGCAAATGCGTTTTTACTTCTGAATGGGACGAGCCGTGCCAAGTCATGTATGAAGCTAATTTTGGCGAAAGACCTTTTGGCGATATTACAAAAATCATTGCAGATGAAGTGCCAGATCACGAAATTTTGACCGGAGGATTTCCGTGCCAAGCGTTTAGTATTATCGGCAATGGGCGCGGTTTTGCAGATACACGAGGAACTTTATTTTTTGATGTTGAACGAATTTTGAGAGCGAAACAGCCAAAAGCGTTTTTGTTGGAGAATGTGAAGCAACTCACAACGCACGATGATGGCAGAACATTCAAGGTTATTTTAGAACACTTGGAAAACTTGGGTTATTTCGTTCACTATAAAGTCCTCAACGGACTTGATTTTGGAGTGCCGCAAAAAAGGGAACGAATAATGATTGTTGGGTTCAAAGAAAATTATCCTTTTGAATTTCCGAGAAATGGCGCGGAAACAAAAACGCTTTCGGACATTTTAGAGCCAGAGCACCAAATTGATAAAAAACATTTTTTGAGCGATTACTTCCGTCAAAAACTCCAACGAAAACTAAAAGAGCAGGGAAAGAAAATCATGACTCGCCCCGTCGTTATTCACGAAAATAAGGGCGGCAATTTAGGTATACATCCTTTTTCTACCGCTTTGCGCGCAAACGGCTCATACAATTATGTTACTGTGAACGGCGAACGCCGACTTACTCCGAGGGAAATGTTGCGTTTGCAGGGCTACCCCGATACTTTCAAAATGGTTGTGCCTGACACGCAGGTTAGAAAACAAGCTGGTAACAGTGTGGTTATTCCTAAAATTGAAGCCGTTGCGCGCGCAATGGTTCAAGCAATGAGCCAAAAGCCGCAACGCAAGCCGGTTCAGTCCGATTTATTCGCAACAGAAGAAAAAATAGAAAAAATATATGCGCACAAATAATAATCTATCGAAAAAGGCGTTGGATTTGGTGATACGCAAATCGCGCGTTCATTTGTACAAGCCAATTCAGATTGCTGAAATTTTATATCACCACAGAACAGAGCGTGGTTTGGATTTGAGCGATTTGCAGTCATATCGCAACATTTCTAAGCGTTGGCGAGACGAAGTTTCTTTACTTTTGGTTGGACGGCGAAGCACTTCAAGCCAAAAATATCAGGATAATGTTTTTGAGGCCAACGCCATGCCGCCGGAACTGCTTACAAAACTTGGAGAAATAAACAAGAAAAGCAAGGGTGTTGTTGAAGCATATATTTACAAAGCGTTGGAAGCGCGTCTCTCGTCCGTTCGAGAGGTTGAGGACTATATTAGAAAATCAACACCGGACACTTTCGATCTCAAAAAATTGGTTTCTATTTTTCAAACTACGCCCGGACTGCGTCGTAGCGTAGACAAAATGTACGAAATTTTGGTTTACGCCCTTTTTACGACAATCGTCCGCGCATTAAAAGCGCAAGTAACTTTGGAGATTGGTAATAAAGATAAGGAAATTTTGAAGGACTTTGAGCGATTTATAAAAATGGTTCTCGGCATTGACGCAAAACAAACCCGACTTGTTTCGCCCGCCGCGCTGTATCGCGTCGGCGTAACAAATGCCTCGGACAGGGGTTTGGATATCTGGGCCAACTTTGGCCCGGCAATTCAAGTTAAACACCTTACACTCACCCCGGAACTTATGGAGGACATCGCGGATGACATAACTTCAGACAGGATTGTAATTGTTTGTATTGATACCGAACGAGAAACGATTGAGACATTGCTCAAACAAGTCGGGTGGAGTGAACGAATACAGGGCGTTATTACCATTAACGATCTGGATGATTGGTATAAGCTTTGTTTGAGTAAAAAATACAGGGCTAATCTCGGCGCAAAATTACTGCAAGATGTTGGGCGAGAATTTGCCGCAGAATTTCCGTCAAGCAAAGAAATTGCGCCATTTATGGCAAAGCGCGGATACGACAAAATTGTTATGCCCTCTGATTGGCAAATTCAAATATAGCGTATGTATGGACACTGTTTCAAAACAAAAGCGAAGCGAAATAATGTCTCGGATAAAAAGTCGAGACAGCAAGATTGAGACATTATTTCGCAAAGAGCTTTGGAAACTTGGCTTTCGCTACCGCAAAAACTCCGGCAAATACTTTGGGAAGCCGGATATTGTTTTGAAACAGAGGAAAGTAGTTATTTTTATTGATTCCTGCTTTTGGCACGGGTGTAAAAAGCATTGTCGCATTCCAACCGTTCGCAAAAGTTATTGGTTGAAAAAAATTGCAAGAAATGTGGCGAGGGACAAAGAGGTAAAGAAGCACTACAAAAAACAGGAATGGAAAATTTTTAGAATTTGGGAACATAAGATCAAGTTAAGTAAGGATAGAGCAGTAGCGGGTATTGTTGAAAGGATAGCCAGCTAGTTAAGTAAATACACACTTTGGGTAAATTAGCGGCTTGATAAGCCGCTAAATAAAACTATGGACGAAAATAAAAAACAAGACAACGAAATAATTTTTTCTGTAACTGTTGAGAATTTACAAAACGAAGCAACTAATAGAATTGGCAGAAAATTGACGGGATATGAATTGTATACTGCCATAAAGGGTGTAGAATCTGGTTTGTCGTTTGATATTGATACGATATTCAAGACTGCCATCGAGGAAGCCGTTGAATAAAAAAATCAAAAACGAAACTTTTGGAATGGGTAGCGCGCCGCCGAAGTCCAATTAAAATTTTTCTAGCTTTCCCGTATAATCCATACCACCCGCAACCATACGAGCGATTTACGGAGCAAGGCGTTTTGGATCGAGGAAAAGAATTTTTGATTGGCAAGGAATACTGGAATTTTCTCGGAGGCGAAAATACCTTTGAGGAATTATTTACGTTGTTTGATGATGTCGGTAAAAAATTCAAAGAGAAAATTCAGTCGAAAATTAAAGAAGTGGCCCGCGCTAAAATGTCCGGATAGGTATTTATGAAAGTTGATTTTATCAATTCAGAAAGAGTAAAAGTCGGCGACGAGGAACTGATTTACTTTATGCACCCCAACATGTTGAGAGACAAGCTTATTGAAGCCGTTGAGAAGATTGGGGCGCAAAAATTCTTTTCCAGTCCGGAAGAAAATGTTAAAAAGGCGCGGGAAAATGTCGCTGAATACTTTTTTGTTTTAGGTCTTAAAAAAGACAGCGGGCAAGATTGGTTCTTAATGCAACCCAAAAAAGACCCACCCGATTTTATTCTGATGACCGTAGCGGCCAATCCAATAACAATTACTCTTGACCATTTCGAGTTGGTTGAAATACCCGGTCGGTGTAAATCATTCGAGGAAATGTTGGAGATTGTCCGCGGTAAATTAAATAAGGGATATGCAGGGAAATATCATTTATTGATTTTTGTTAATCACGAAAAAAGTAAGGAGTGGATAAATACGCTTCATCAACAAATACAAGATTTTGCTCCATTCAAGACAGTATGGACAGTTCATCTTGTGTGGTACAAAGGAAAGAGTAGTTTATACGGAAGCGTAGTAAATCGCTTGCGACCATATCCCACAAGATCAATTGAAGTTGCTCTAGATGACGAGGCGTTACGCCAAAGTTCACCATTGCCCGATCATATGGAAGAATTGAAAATTGATGGAAAGACGTTTATCAATTTCAAACCGGATTTTGTGAAGGAATTGACAATGGCAATGAGAAAATCACTCCTTGCTAGGTCGCAAGCGAGAAGATAATCGCCGCCCAAAATCCCGTCCGTCCGAGCGAGGGTGCGGCGGAGGTGTGGGGGGAATTCCGCCATTCCCTTGCAAAAAACAGAGGCCAGCCCCGCGCCCTGCTCGTTCAGAGCAGAAGCCAGCAAAAAAGTTTTCTTTTCCTTTTACCTGCCCGCCGAAGCCTCGGCGCAGGCGGGGAAGAAAAAATCGGGCGCGCGCAAATCAGGAAATGCGAAGAAAACTTTTTTGCTGGGTGGCAAGTGCCAGCGAGCGGCGGCGGGGTGCCTGCCCGCCAAAGCTTTAGCGTCGGAGGGGCTTCCTTGGTCTGGTTTCGTTCAGGAATTTCGGATAAAATGAGTTCGAGCCAAACTGTAAAGACACACCAATCATTAAGCGGCGAGTTATAAACAATTTTAATCCTAGGCAATTGCTGTAGGGGGTATTTTTGCTACAATGCACAGGTTGTGGAAAAAATTACCAAGCAAAACTATGAGGCGCTGGGGAGTTGGGGCATACTCACGAGCCTTGACTTGCACGGCTGTAACGGCGAGACCATCCGGAGTGCAGAGAAGATCCGTGAGTTTACCGTAGCGCTCTGCGAGCTCATTGGGGTGACGCGCTTTGGCGAGCCGACCGTCGTGCACTTTGGCGAACGTGAAGAAATTGCCGGCTACTCACTCGTCCAGCTCATAGAGACCTCACTGGTCTCCGGGCACTTTGCAAATGCAACAAATACTGTGTACTTGGATATCTTTTCCTGCTCGTACTACGATGCCGATACGGCCGTAGAGTTCTCAAAAAAGTTTTTTGAGGCGCAGGATGCGACGGTACATACTCTATTAAGAAAATGACCCAGCTGGGTCATTTTCTTCCTGCTTTTTAATTGTCCTTTTATACGGCAGGTGCTGCAGGGGCAGCGGGAGCGGCAGGAGCTGCCGGTGCGCAGGAACACTTCCCATCGGCCTCGTTGCAGGCGGCGCACTTGGGCATGCAGTGATCTGCGCCGCAGGCGTGCGCCGCGTCGTGCTCGGCGCTCTCTGTTCCGCACATATCGCACTTGTAGCCACTCGTTGCTCCGTCACATGTTTTGCAATTCATAACTCTTTTGGTGTTTAACCAGTAATGACGACCTCCTGGCAGTGTAGCACACTAGTGCCGAAGAGACCCATACCGAACGTGCCGAACACGTTCGGTATGGGCGGGGGACTTGAACTGTGGGTGTGGAGGGACTCGAACCCTCACGGATTGCTCCATACGTCTCTGAAACGTACGCGTATACCAATTCCGCCACACACCCTCACCACTTCGGCGTGCGAAAATAAGTATAGTGAAATAATTGACGTCTGTCTATTATTGTAGTACGGTGGATGCGGCATACACCAGCAGCTGCTGGTTCTGATCTTTGTAATAAGGAGAACAAGTATGGACTTAACAGAAGCACGCAAGCGCATTATCGTAGCAGTGGATGTTCCCGATCTTGATAAGGCATGGGAAATCACAGACAAGTTGGACAGTACCGGAGTGCTCTTCAAAATCGGGCTTGAGCTCATTGTACCCTTTGGCATAGGGGAAATTCTCAATCGGTTGACAACCGACCAAATTGAGAATGATCGTTTCTTCATTGACGCTAAACTCTGCGACATCCCAAACACTGTCGGCGCCGCAGCACGGCAGATTGCCATGTGCGATGTGGGCATGTTTAACGTCCACGCAAGCGCGGGAGCGGACGCAATGGCCGTGGCAGTGCAGAATCGCGGAGTCTCTAAGGTATTGGCCGTAACCATACTCACCTCGCTCTCAAACGAGCAGTGCAAGGAGATCTACGGCAACGAGCCGAACGACGCGGTACTGCTCCTCGCCCTCTTAGCGCACACAGCGGGAGTGCAAGGGCTCATCTGCTCTCCCAAGGAGCTCACCATGCTCCATGAACACCGTGTAGCAGAAGATATGCTCAAGATTACTCCCGGAGTCCGTCCCACATGGGCGGCGGCAAATGATCAAAAGCGAGTGATGACGCCCGCAGAGGCAATCCGTGCGGGTGCAACGCACTTAGTCATTGGACGTCCTATTACCAAACCGCCAGAAAGTTTAGGCGGTGAGCTGTACGAGCGAATGGAAAAAGCGGTTGATCTCATTGCTGCAGAAATCGCCGGAGCGCCTGCGGAGGTGGTGGCATGAATTAAAGCAAGGAGCATCAAAACCTGATCCGCATCCTACCACTCTTAGAAGCAGTTAAAGCTGCGCAGTATGGTCCGTTTCTCCCTCTGCACCATCGGCCCTGTCCGGCACTATAGTCAGGACGGGGGTTTTTTTTGTGATAGAATATGCCTATGAATCAGCGAGGATTTGGGCTCATGCCCGCCATCGGCGCTGTGAGTTTTGTGATCATCTTTGTCGCGGGCTATTTTGCGGTGCGCACGCTCTCCCCGGTGTCAGCAGTTCCTGCACCTCTTACAGAGCAGAGCACAACAACAAATACTGCCGCACTGCGCACAGCGGTCAGCGGCACCATTGACCCTCGCGATATTGAGAGCGTCTTATTTACCGTTGGCGCGGCGCCCTCGGTGCGCGTAACCGTTGATACACCGACTGCCGGAGTGGTGGTGAAGGTTACCGACCCCAAGGGAGGGACCTACTCTGCGATCGCTAATACCGGCAATGCCGACAGCAAGGAGGGAGAGCGCTACATCATAGAGCGCAAACCAGACGGCACATATCGCATTACCATTATTGCTCCAGGCGGAACAACTCCCGGCGAGTATCGTGTAACTGTTGAGAATCCAAGCGGGAGTAGCCCGGCGCCTTATACGGTTGACATTCCCGATGCGCCGGTTGTTGTGACTGATACGCAGAATGTCGGCGGGAGCAGTGCAAACATAGAGGTTTCCATTACTGTAGGGGAGACTATTGCCCTCTCGGGTTTTGTGGCAATTGCAGACGCGCAAGTGATTGCCACTATCACTGCGCCCAGCGGGACCCAAACATCGCTTTTACTTGCCGAAGAGGAGGGGAGTCTGGGCACCTACAGCGGGACCTTTAACGGCGCCACGGAGAGCGGCACCTACAGTGTTGAATACGTTATTCAAGGTGAAAACTCCGCGGAAGACGAATTTTACAAAACTTCGTACGACCAATTTACCGTCGCCGGCGGGACCGTAACCGGTTCAGGAGGGGTAAATAAAAAATTTGACATTAACCGCGGCGATGAGATACAACTCATTGGTTACTAGAGCAAGAGGCGTTTTTCCCGTATACTACATATATATGCCGACTAAATCATGGAAGAACTGGATACTCCTTGCGGCAGGGCTCGTAACGCTCATCATGCCCTATTTGGGATTCCCGCGCGGTGTTAAAGACTTTTTCTTTGTCCTTGCCGGCTTGGCAATACTCGCGATTGCCATCAATCTCCTCTGGCCATACACAGCTCCTGCGTCCGTACGTCATCCTAAAAAACCCCGCCCGCGCCGAGAGGCGGTGCCCGAGATTACGCCGCCGATAGAAACGCCTCATGAAGAGGAGGCTCATTAATCCCATCACCGGTTACGCACTCTTTCTCGCAGGGCTCGTGTTTTTTGCTGCGCTCTTATTTGTGGCGCCATGGTCCCAGTCTGCGCTAGTCTATTCCACTGATGACGGATTTGCTATTGCCAGTACTACCCCGCCCACTCCACCAGAACCTCCCAAACCAAAACATATTGAAACACCGGAGTCCGTGAAGGCAATTTACATGTCCAGCTGGGTGGCGGGCACGCCCTCCGTGCGCGAGGGGCTCATCAAACTTGCCGAAGAGACCGAGATCAATGCCATCATGATTGATGTGAAGGACTATACCGGCCGCATCTCCTTTGCCGTCAACGACCCCGCGCTTGCGCGCTACGGCTCCGCCGACCCCACGCGCATCAAAGATATTGACGCGCTCATTGCGGAGCTTCACGAAAAAAATATTTACATAATTGCGCGTATTGCCGTTTTCCAAGACGACTTCCTTGCGCGCAAGCGGCCCGACCTTGCCGTCAAGCGCGCTTCCACAGGCAACATCTGGCTGGATCATAAAAAGATCGCGTGGCTGGATACCAGCGCTCCCGAGGTCTGGGATTACAGTTTTTTGGTTGCGCAGGAAGCGGTGAAGCGCGGCTTTGACGAAATAAATTTGGACTACATCCGCTTCCCCTCCGATGGAGCAGTCTCCGACACAAGCTATCCCTACTACCGCCCGAGCGAAGAGAGCAAGGCAGAAGCTGTGCGGCGCTACTACGCCTACATCGGGGAGCGCAAGGAGGAATTAGGCGTGCCCGTCTCGGGAGACCTCTTTGGCATGGTGCTCACCGAGACCTCTGACATGAACATCGGGCAAATTTTGGAAAACGGTTTGGAATATTTCGACTATGTGGCGCCGATGATCTACCCCTCGCATTACCCGGACGGCTTTAATGGGTGGAAGAAGCCGGCAACCGTGCCCTACGAGCTTGCCAAGTATGTGCTGGATGCGGGCGTCGCGCGATCCGTTGCGGCGAGCACGACACCGGAAAAAATTCGCCCATGGCTGCAGGACTTTGACCTCGGCGCCGACTACACGGCGGAGATGGTGCGCGCGCAGATCAAGGCTACCTATGATGCAGGGCTTGACTCATGGATGCTCTGGGCTCCCTCAAACAAATACACCCGCGCCGCCTTGCTGGAGGAGTGATGGAAGTGAGACTCGCCGCGGCGAGTCTCACTTCCATCACTTGCGCGTGCACGCTACACTTGGCGCATGGCAAAAGAACCTCTGGCAGCGCGGCTGCGGCCGAAAGGTGGCTTGACTTTGTATTGCAGGTTTGCTATAATGGTAAAAGATACCTTGAAAAGGCCCTAATTCGCGACGGCGAAGGGGTAAAAAACCAAGTAGAAGGAGCAGATGATGAAAACCATCAGTCATGGTCAAACCCGCGCTCTTGTTGGGTCGTTTCTCATTGATACGCCGTGGGACGACATCGAAGTCCCCGATGATGATGACTTTGTTCAATCTTTCATCCAACTTCGGCCAGAAGAACGCGGGAGAAAGTTTGCTGATTTCATCAGAGACAGGTTCCAGATTGTTTCCACTGCGGTTAAACATGCGGTTAAACACCTCATCAATCTCGACACCATCCCCTTCACCCCCAACGGCTGGAGTGTAGAGGAACACCAGGAGGGAGGAATGCTTGAGTGGAACTCCAACAAAGTCTCCCTCCACCTCTCTCCCAACCAAGAAGGGAACATATACATTAAGGGCAACGAGCTCCGCACAGAGCTCAAGGGCAAACCTGTCTTGAATGCAAACGTTCTAGACTACCTCCTTATCCACCAAGACCTCATCCCCGAGGAGTGGAAAGACCAGAGCATCTTCTTCTGGGGCACCATCTACTGCGGCCTGGACGGCACCCCGTTTGTCCGTTACCTCTACTGGCACGGCGGCTGGTGGCACTGGGACTTCCTCTGGCTTGGCAGCGATTGGTTCTGCCACCGCCCGGCTCTCGTTCTCGCAAGTGGGCAATGAGAGCTTAGTACCTTACGCTTCAGCCCTTAACCCTGAACACCTAGATCTTTAGACCCCGTCCGCGACACGCATGTGTTGAGATGGGGCTTTTTGTTTGCATTTTACATCGTCATTTTAATTTTTGATATTTCATTTTTGATTTAATATAGCCCGCAATTATGGTATAATACGCGCCAACTATGGCCGACCTCCTTAAACAGGGTATGGCATATCTTGCCGAGACCGACTTTCGCGGCGCTAAGACGCGTTTTGGCATTAAAAACAGCGACCGCGCGCGGCATGTCTACGTCATCGGCAAGACCGGCATGGGCAAGAGCACCTTGCTGGAGAACATGGCAATCCAAGATATGGCCAACGGCGAGGGGCTCGGCTTCATAGACCCTCACGGCGGCACTGCGGAAAAACTCTTGGATTACATCCCCGAGGAGCGCACCAAGGATGTGATTTACTTTGCCCCCTACGACCTTGACTACCCCATCTCCTTCAACGTGATGGAGGACGTGGGCAAGGACCAGCGCTACCTTGTGGCAAACGGGCTGATGTCCTCGTTCAAAAAAATCTGGCCCGACGTATGGAGCGCGCGCATGGAGTACATCCTCAACAACACTCTCCTCGCGCTCCTTGAATACCCCGACTCAACCCTCCTCGGCGTCAATCGCATGTTGAGCGACAAAAATTATCGCACACAGGTAGTCAATAATATTTCAGACCCATCTGTGAAGGCTTTTTGGCTAGATGAGTTTGCTAAGTATAACGAGCGCTACATGCAGGAAGCGGGCGACGCGATTAAAAACAAAATCGGTCAGTTCACCAGTAATCCCCTCATCAGAAATATTATTGGCCAGCCCAAGTCCAGCTTTGACATCCGCGAGGTGATGGACGGGAAGAAGATTCTCATCATGAACCTCTCCAAGGGCCGCGTGGGCGAGCAGAACGCCTTTCTCCTCGGCGGCATGCTCATCACCAAGATTTATCTCGCCGCCATGAGCCGCGCCAATGCTACGACGGCGACACTCCAAGCGCTTCCATCCTTCTACCTCTTTGTAGACGAGTTCCAGTCCTTCGTCAACGACTCTTTTGCCGACATCCTTGCCGAGGCGCGCAAATACAAGCTCAATCTCACCATCGCGCACCAATATATTGACCAGATGCCCGAGACGGTGCAGAGCGCGGTCTTTGGCAATGTGGGCACGACCATCGCCTTCCGCGTGGGTCCCTTTGATGCCGAGAAGCTGGAAAAGATTTTCAGCCCTAAGTTTACTGAAGAGGATCTCGTTAATCTCGGCTTTGCCCAGATTTACCTCACTCTTATGATAGATGGCGTAGGCTCGCCGTCCTTCTCTGCGACCACGCTTGCGCCGATAGAAAATGCCATGCAGGAGCTCCACGCGGGACTCAAAGAGCAAATCATCGCTTCCTCTCGCGCGCAGTACGCGCATCCGCGCGAGGAGGTGGAGAAGGCGATTACCGAGTGGCACAAGGTGGCGCTCTCCTCAATAGAGAAGGCGGATAGAGCGGGAAGGGTCAATCCGCCGGCCGGCGGACAAGGGCCAAGTAAAAAGTATCATACAGGAAGTCGGACTTCGGGGGCGGCGGAAGTCCGACTTCCGTTCCAGAAGCGCGCGACTCTCATTAAGGAGGCGGCGCAGGACCGCACGCGAGAGCTCTCCCTAGAAGCGCTCGTTGCGGCGAAGAACAAGGAGACAGTGAAAGCAACGCCACAGGCAAAAGAAGATCTCAAGTCTTTTTTGCAAGACGTTATTAAGTCAGTCCCCAAAGAAAAGAAAGAAGAAGTGCCAAGTATCAAGGATCAAGCAGACCAGAGGTCGGACTTCAAGGGCGGCGGAAGTCCGACTTCTGATTCCCAAGAAATTCCAGAAGACGAGCTCCGGCATATGCTTGAGGTACCTAAAAGAAACGGGTAGAGTGCCTGTATGAGAGAGTTCCGCACGGCGCTAATTTATACCACTGCCTATCTGCCCTATATTGGCGGAGCGGAGTTGGCGCTCAAAGAGATTACCGAGCGTTGGCACAATGTGCGGGTGCTTATCGTAACGGCGCGGCTCTCGCGCACAGTGCCGCAAAGGGAGCGCATCGGCCGCGCCGAAGTCATCCGCATTGGCATCGGCATCCCACGCGTTGACAAGCTCCTCCTTGCAGTATTCGGCAAGAGGGCGGGAGAGAGGGCGCTCAAAGGGAGCGAACCAGACTGCGTATGGGCAATCATGGCAAGCTATGGCGCGCTCGCCGCGCTTGCCTACAAACGCGCGCACCCGCGTGTGTCCTTCATACTCACCTTGCAGGAAGGGGATACGCATGAGCACATTGCGCGCCGAGCGCGCTTCCTCGGCAAGCGCTTTAGAGAAATTTTTGAGCGCGCTGACGCTATTCAGGCAATTTCGCAATACCTTGCGGACTGGGCGCGCGATATGGGCGCGACGGCTCCAATCACAGTTATCCCTAATGGAGTAGATATAGAGAAATTCAGATTTCGAAGTTGGAAGTCGGATTCGCCACAGGCGAATCCGACTTCCAAGAGTATAGAACTCATTACCACGTCTCGGCTGGTGAAGAAGAATGCAGTAGACGACATTATCCGCGCGCTCGCGCACTTGCCGGAGACAGTAACACTTGAGGTCGTAGGGGACGGAGTAGAACGAAATAATTTGAAAGTACTCACACTCTCTCTCAACCTTTCTTCCCGTGTTCATTTTGCTGGCGCTATTGCTCCTGAAGAAATTCCCTTAGCGCTCGCCCGTGCGGATATTTTTGTTCGCCCCTCACTCTCTGAAGGTTTAGGAAATTCTTTTTTGGAAGCGTTTGCCGCGGGTCTCCCCGTGATTGCCACACCTGTTGGTGGTATCCCTGATTTTCTCCGTGATGGCGAAACGGGCTGGTTTGCCGAGGTGAGGAACCCCGAGTCCATTGCCGCCTGCGTGCGCTATATTATTAATCCTGCACACGAGGAGCATGTGACACACGTTACTGCTGCCGCACGAGCACTTATTGAGAAAGATTATACATGGGAATCTGTTATGGTGCGGATGGGAGCTATCCTGTAAAACTATATGACAGGAGAAAATCGTCCACATATTGCGATCATCGGAGGAGGATTCTTTGGAGCTACCGTCGCTTATGTTCTCGCGGAAGCGGGGTATCCGGTCACCCTGTTTGAGAAACACGATGATTTACTTCAGGCCGCATCAGGAATTAATCAATTCCGTCTCCATCGTGGGTACCATTATCCACGAAGTGCTGAAACTGCGCGAGAGTGTGCTGAAGCAGAACAAATCTTTTTAGAAGAATTTCCCGGACTTGTCTCGTTTGAGAACGATCATTACTATTGTATTGCGCGTGAAGGAAGCAAGATTTCTCCTGAGGATTTTCGTGCTTTTTGCGATGCGGTTGGTCTTGAGTATGAGGAGGCACACTCCCCTGTGGTTAATCGGGAAGAGATACTCTGGAGCGTTAAGGTACGTGAAGGACTCGTCCGTATTGATGCGGCACGTTGCTATCTACGAGAGCGTTTAGAACATTTAGGAGTTGCTCTTCGTTTCAATACGCTAGCGACGGAAGAACTTCTTCGCCCGTTTTCAAAAGTAGTGGTATGTACTTATGCATCAAACAACCAGGTGCTTCGTACGTTATTACACGACGAGCATATTCAAGAGTATCAGTACGAACTGTGTGAAAAGATCGTGTTGGAACTTCCCACGGAGTTTCAGCATCAGAGTGTTGTTATTATGGACGGGCCTTTTATGTGTGTTGACCCCTTTTGTGACACTCCCTACCATCTGATGGGGAATGTAGTACACGCAATCCACAGATCCTCTGTAGGCGCGTATCCAGAAATTCCCACTCACCTTGCCCAATTCATTAATAGGGGATTAGTAAACAAACCGCCGCACTCTAATTTTCGGCACTTTATTAAATCAGCATCACAGTATTTTCCTCACGTGTACGCCGCACGTCATGTGGGTTCTATGTATACCATTCGTACGGTGCTCCCCAATCTTGATCACTCCGATGCTCGCCCGACGATTGTTGAGCCCTTAAGTGAGCGTGTGATCCGTGTGTTCTCTGGCAAGATTGGTAACTGTGTACTTGCGGCATGGCAGGTGCGAAGACTCATTACTAAGTCTGAGGGAAAGCATCCGCAATAATTTTTGTTACGAGCGTTGCTTGTGCACCGTTTGTGATTGGCGCTTTTCGACAGTGAAGTGACTCAATAAAAGCATCACACTCTCTATCTAGAGGTACTGTCGTGCTTTCAGCAATGATCGTTGGTTCTTTTTCTTTTTCCACACGCAAAAGACGATTTCCTTCCCATAGGTAGGTCTGCGTCTGTGTCGTAATGGTAATCGTATGTTTGGTGACAGAAGAAAGACGATTGACGAGCCCGAATGCTTTTGCGCCGCTTGGATATTCTAGTGAAAAAGTATACGCATCATGAGTGCCGAGAGTTGAAATAAGGGGATGTATCTGTGCAACCGTGGGCGTGCCGAGGAGATCGTTTGCTAAAGACACCTCATGCACGGCGAGATTCCAAATCCCGTCCTCGTGGAAGGATCCGTATTTTTCCCACGTAAAAAGGACGTTCTGTATCTGTTCCTGTGCAATTTCTGTTTTTAATTTTTGCCATAGCTCGTGATAAAGGTATATGTAGCCAACCATCAGGATTTTATTTTTTTGTTGCGCAAGTTCTGTGAGCGCCATCGCTTCGACTGGATCTTGGCAGAGTGGTTTCTCTACAAAAACGTCCTTCTCATGCTCCAGCGCTACACGAACAAGAGATGAGTGCGTGTGAATGGGCGTTGCAATACACACGGCAGAGATGTCAACATTCTCCATGACTTCATCCACGTTGTGAGTCACGGGAATGTGCGGGTACTCGCTTTTAAGCCATTCGTCCGTCGCCGAGTCTCCGGTATGACAAATAAGCGATATCTCCGCCCGGACAGAGAATGTTTTAAGGAGGTTCTTCCCCCAACGGCCAACTCCGATGATTGCGATTTTGTCCTTACTGTGCATAATGAATTTGTGAAGAAGATACTTTTAGCAACGGGTATATTCTACCCTGATGTTGGCGGGCCCGCAATACATGCTCGACATATTGCTGACGAGATTGTCAAGCATGGGGGACGAGTCCGTGTGATTACCTACGGAGGAGCTTTTCCTGTTGGTACGGTGTTACTCCCGTATCCGGTGACGCGTATCCCGCTCTCACTATGGGCGCCGCTTAGATGGGCTCTCTATGCGCTCGCTGCGCTTAAGGATTCTCTTTGGGCGGAGGTGATTTACGCGTTTGATTTGAGCGCGGCTGGTGTACCTGCCGCGTGCGCAGCCACACTTACGGGCAAAAAGTTTTTTATACGCATCGGTGGAGATCCCCTCTGGGAACGTGTTGTTGAACATGGCAAGCGCTTCCTCTCTCTTGACGAGTACTACGCACACGGCTACTACCTCACTGATAGACCTTTTCTCTTTCGTCTTATACGCTGGGTGCTCTCTCGCACTGATTATGTGATTACCTACGCACAAATGCTTGCTGATCTCTACACAAAGTATTTTAACGTGCCACCTGAGCACATTCATATTATTCCTAACCCGTTCCCCGCTGTTCCTTCTGGAACTAAAACACTTACTGACGCACCGCTTACTTTGTATGCAGGACGTTTTGTAAAATATAAGAATCTTCCCTTTGTTCTCCGAGTATTTAGGCGTATCCATACTGCACATCCCGCCAGTCGTCTTATGCTCGTTGGTTCTGGCCCAGAATTTACATCAGTGAAGGAATACGCCACGACGCTTGCGCTCGGTGATGCGCTCCAGATTCTCCCCGCGGTACCTCATGAGCAGTTAAGAGAATTCCAAGCGCGCGCGTCATTGGCGCTTGCACCCGCGCTGACGGAATTTAGTCCTAATTTTGCACTAGAGGCGCTTGCCACCGGTACGCCAATCCTCATTAGCCGAGGAAATGGTCTTACCGTGCAGCTCCCGGAGGAGTGTCTCTTTGATCCTAGTAAGGAAGATGAGTTGTACGAACGTTGGAATGCTCTCCTTGATCCTGTTGTGTACGCGAAAGTTGTGCAAGAGGTCATCGCTTCCATCCCGCACTATACGTGGACGGAAGTAGAGGCCGCTCACGCTGTACTCCTCGGACTATGAACACAAAGCTCCGTGTCCTGATGATCTCTGGTGATCCGATGGTGCTGGAGGGGGGGAGTGCTGTCTCGGGGCGGCTCTCTGTATATGGGAAGTTTTGTGAACACCTTGATGTCCTTGTGTGCACGCGTACAGCGGTAGGGGAGCGGTCTTTGGGGAACCTCCACATGCATGGCGTTGTCTGCACGAGCATCCTTGGATTTTACCGTGCTATTATAGTAGGAGAGGGTATGCCAAAACCTGACCTCGTCACGGCACAAGACCCTTTTTTCCTCGGCACTGTAGGGCTTTTTATTGCTCGCCATCATCGGATACCTCTTGAAATACAGATTCATACTGATCTTTACGACCCAGAATTTATTCGGTTCAACATAAGGAATCGTTTTCGCTCTTTCCTCGCACGCTTTATTATCGCTCGCGCAGGGCAGGTGCGTGTTGTGTCTAATCGGATCAAAAAAAATTTGAGCGAACAAAAATTTGCAGAGGGGATCCATATATCAGTTGTTCCTGTCCCGGTAACGCTTACTTCTCTCCCCACTATGTCCAGACGCGGAGTTGGCGAGCGCCTCCGCGTCCTCACCGTGTCACGTCTCACCGCAGAAAAAGATCTCTTTCTCGCACTCGATGCTTTCGCACTTCTCCATAAAGAAAGGCCAGAATCAACCTTTGTTATTGTGGGAGACGGGCCTCTGCGCTACTCTCTTGAGGCATACGCGGAACGCTGTGGGATATCATCCTTCGTCATATTTGTAGGAGCACAGAAGGATGTTACTCCTTACTATCACGATGCGAATGTATACTTGAGCACCGCTCGGTATGAGGGCTATGGCCTCTCTCTTGTTGAAGCAGCGCTCTGTGGGCTCCCTATCGTTTCTACTGATGTTGGTGTTGCGCGTGAATTGGGGCCGAGCGCTCTCGTCCCTCGAGATGCGCAAAAAATTGCTCAAGCACTCACTGCTCCGTTTTCGTCCCCTCATGTCCCACACTCTCTCGTGTGTACAGTTGAGGAAAGTGCTCGTCAGATCGCAGAGAATTGGAGCACGCTCCCACCTCCCCCTACTACTCCTCGGGCGCGTACGCCGCTTTGGTTTTTGGTGAAGTATGTCGCGTCGGGTGGAATGGCAACTGCGGTAAATCTTAGTTTTCTTTATATCCTTACCGAATTTTTTTCTATCTGGTATGTTTTTTCTGCGGGACTTGCGTATGCGGCTGCCTTCATTGTGAGCTTTACTCTCCAGAAATTTTGGACTTTCCATAATGGAACATTGACGCGTGTTCGGTCTCAATTTGCACTCTATGTTACGTTGGGAACCTTCAACGTGTTCTTAAATACATCGCTCATCTATCTCATTGTTGAATCAACGGGTGTGCATTATCTTGTGGCGCAAATCGGCATTGGTCTACTCATTGCACTGTGGTCGCTCTTCTTTTATCGTATTCTCTTTGCAAATCCATGAAGCTTCTTTTTATTACACAGGTATGGGATGAGAATGATAGCGTCTTGGGGTTTGTCCCCTCATGGGTAGAAGCATTTCGTCCAGTTTCTACATCACTTTCTGTCATAGCTCTCCGCGTCTCATCAAGCGAGCATCTCAATGGTATCCCCGTCCATTCTCTAGGGAAAGAGGAGGGGAGAGGACATACGCGGAAAATTTTCCGATTTTATCAGTTACTGTTGGATCTTCGTAATTCTTATGACACGGTGTTTGTCCACATGAATCCAGAGTATGTGGTACTCGCGGGATTTTTGTGGCGACTTATGGGAAAAAAAGTAGTGCTTTGGTACGCGCATGGCATTGTTACATGGAAGCTCCATGCCGCGACGCCTTTCTGTTCGCGTATTCTGACCTCAACACCAGAAGGATGTCGCATCAGTTCAAAGAAGCTTCGCGTTATTGGACAAGCCATTGATACCGAACTCTTTAGTCCGGCATCTCACGTTCCCCTTATTCCAAAACTTTTTGTTGTGGGAAGAATAGCTGAGATCAAGAGCCAAGCGCTTGCAGTACGCGCACTCGCGCTTATTCATAAAGAATATCCAGAGGCAACGCTCGAAATTATTGGAGCGCCTGTGTACGACGCTGATCGTATCTACGAATCTTCTGTGCGAGAACTCTCTCGTGAGCTTGGTGTTGAATCATTCGTGCGCTGGTGTGGTCCGCTCACGCGCATAGAACTTGCTCGTGAATTACCGCATGCATCTTTGTGCATCAATATGAGCACTAACGGGAGTCTTGATAAGGCAGGGCTTGAGGCGCTTGCCGCAGGGGTGCCTGTTATTACCGCTAATCCCGCATTTCGTTCAATCCTTATGGGTGTCGCTGACATACTCTTCATGTCCTCTCAAGAGAGTAGCGATGTTTCCCGCGCTATTCTCTTATATTTAACACTTCCGTCTGAAGAGCGTGAACATATCCGTAGGACACTTCGGGAACGAGCTGTCGCGGAGCATAGCATTACAACATTTGCTGAACGGGTAGTATCTACACTATGAACAGCGCCTTCTCACGACTTTCTGTCCTCCTTATCGTTCTGGCGTTCTGTGTTCTTGGGGCGCTCTCGTTCTGGCGTCTTACGGAGATTCCCGCAACGTGGATGGACGAGGGAGCAATTGATCAAGTCGCTATGAACCTTGCCCAAAAAGGAATCTATGGATATCAAATCGCGCCAGGAGATTTTATCTCTGCAGAATTTTTGACCACTGGGTATCCGGTAGTGTATCCCATCACGCTCTCGTTTTTATTATTTGGGAAGAGTCTTTTTGCCGCGCGATTTATCATGGTAGTGTTCATGTTTCTCTTAAGTATATCCGTATACTGGTATAGCACATTGCTCGCGCCTAATCGATCTTCTCTTCGTTTGTTTCCTATCATCACACTCTTTTTATTAATAAGTTTTGCGCCATTGTACGGGCATGGAAAAAATGTACTCGGTGAAGTGCCCGGGCTTACGTTTTTTGTATTCTCATTGGTTTCTCTGTATATTTTTGAACAAAAACATCGTGTAGAGTGGCTCATATTTTTGTCGGGAATATTGAGCGGTCTTTCTATGGCGACAAAACCTCTCTATCTTATCCTCATTCTCCCATCATCTCTCTGCGTATTCTTTTTATTTAGACGCAAGTCGTTCTCTCTAAAAGAGAAAGGTCTCTTTATGTTGGGTATGTGCATCCCCCTCTTATGGTGGATATTCGCTCAATCAGGTGATCATTCTGTATTGAATACTTTTTTTTATGGAAATCCTGATCAGACATCATTCATCTCTTTGATAACAAGGAATAGCGCTCGTTTTTTTACTGAAATTTCGCCAATATATTTCCTTGCACTTTTGTTGTGTTGGTGGTTAGGAATGCTTTTGAAGGGGAGAAAAGATTCCAAAATTTTAACTACAGAGTGGTTTGCTTTTATTTTTTCGTTCCTTAATCTCATCAGTTTCCTGACTACTCGCGGTTTTTATAGATATTTCTTTCCCTCTGAAGTGCTTGCCCTTCTATTTTTACCTTATGCTCTCTATAGCATTATGCAATTCCGGTTGAATCCCACGCGATCATTGTTGGGTGTTGTTTTTGTCACTGCCGTACTTATCGGTATACAGAGCTACCAACTATTCTTTCATTCTTGGGTGTCAGATTCACAGCACAGCGCGAGAGCCACCATCCTCTCTCGCGAGCTAGGAGTGTTAGAGCCAAAACGATCCGTCTTCTTTTACAATGTTCCTGAAGCAGTACTTTTTTTACCTCATAAAAATTATTACCAGTACCTTCGATTTGCAGACACTGTAGAACGGGGTAGTGACACACTCCCACTCCTTGAGCGCGGGCGGGTTGATCTTGTTCTTGTTGACGGTCGCTTTTCTACGAGTACTTTTCCCTTGAATCATTACAAAGAAAAATCACGCTTTGATAAATACACACTCTATGAAAAAAAATAACGCGCTGTTCCTTTTTGTTCTCCTCGCACTCTTTCTCCTTCTACGTATCCCTGGCCTCTCGCTTCCCTACCACCAGGACGAGTGGAAGACCGCTCGCGCGGTAGAGATTGGTGCGGAGGCCGCGAGCAGTCTCTACCACCCACCGCTTACCCAGCTCTCGTATCGGGTAGCAGAAGCGCTCTTTGGCGGTGCCCACCTGCGGCTGCTCCCTTTTTTCTTTTCTTTCCTCTCCCTTTTTCTCCTCTATGCAGTAGTACGGCGGCGGATGGACGAACGAGCAGCCCTCCTCTCTGTCTTTTTATATTCCATTTCTTTCTATAGCATTCTTGCGTCACACATGATTGATACCGATGGGGCTCTTCTGCCTTTTTTCTTCCTCCTCTCTCTCGTTTGTTATGATCGGTGGAACGAGAGGGGAGAACCTCACCCTCGATACTGGTTCCTCGGGTTTATTGCTGCCCTGTTTGCTGGTTTTATGGTGAAGCTGAGTTTCATTATTATCCTGGGAGTTTTTATTATTGACTATATCTTCATCCACTACACACGATTTGGTAGGAAAGAGATTCTTATTCTCTTGTATGGTGCAGGAACCTTTATTGGAGTATCAGTCCTTGCTCTTGTTGCAACAAAATTTATTTACCCAGCGTTTCAATTAGGTGCAATGGTAGATCATGCACTCCTGTATGTGCATCTCTCGGGGAGGAACTATACTCAAATTATTGTTCAGACTATTAAAGCTGTGGAGTACCTCTCTCCATTTCTCCTCGCACCCCTTCTGCTTATGACACGAGACCATGCTCGCGCGTCTCGCATTTTCCTTATATACCTTGCGCTTGGGGCGATCTTTTACTTTATTCTCTTTGATTTTTCCCGCGGCGCACTTGATAAATACTTGATGTATACAATCGTTCCTCTCTCGGCGATCGTTGGTATAATTTTAGCGCCGTACATAGAGAGAGCGAAAAAAAATTTCAAAGACCCACTCATTATTGGTATACTTTTTTCATTCGCACTTTTTGCACTTAACTTTTTTTATCATACGGTGCCGCCACTCTACCCTAAACAAGAATGGTTCATGCGAGCGCTTGAGGGGAAGTGGGCGTTCCTTACTCCATTCACTGGGGGATCTGGTCCACTTGGTTTTTATGTCTCCTTCCTCTTCATTGGGGCCTCCTTTCTTTTTGCGTTTGTACTCGTGACGCTTGCTCGGGCACGGGTGCTCCCCCTGCCTGCGGTCGCGCTCATCCTCATTGTGAGTGGGATCACCTATAACGCGGTCTTTATAGAGGAGTACCAGTGGGGGATGATCAATGGGAGCGCTCCACAGGTTCTCTACAAGTCGCTTGCGCGCATTGAGCGCGACACCGCAATCAAAACGGTAATTACCTATAACGACATTGGCGCCTATGAGCTCTCGCGCATGGGGAAATATGCAAACCGCTTTTACGCGGTACCAGAATATGAATCTGTGCATAGAGCACGCTTCTCAGATTTTACGGGGCACTTCCTTATTGTTGATATCCCCCGTATCTACACAGGGGGCTACTACGAAGAATTTTTCAACAAATGTGCTAAGGTGTTTGAGACGCGCTCGCGCGAAATAACTGGAACTATCTATGACTGTTAGTCTCTCAATCGTACTCCCCGCGTATAAGGAGAAGGAAAATCTTGCTGTTTTGGTACCTCAGATTGAGGCAGAGTTTCAAGGGGATTCCTTTGAGATCATCGTCGTAGATGATCACTCTTGTGACGGCACGCGAGAACTAGTGGACAAGTTACATGAGCAGTACCACAACGTGCGGCTCCTTGAGCGGCAGGGGCTCTTGGGTGTTGGCTCTGCTCTTCGCGATGGCTATAACACGGCAAACGGGGAGTACATCCTCTCATCTGACGCGGACCTCTCCTTTGCGGCGGACGATATGCGTGCACTGTATGAAAAGATTTGCACTGATTACGACATGGTGCTCGGATACAAAATCTCCGGAAAAAGAAAAGGAAGTACAGACGTTGCACGTCGAACACTTCATGGGTGGGCAGAGGAGTACCTCACGAGCCCATTTTCCAATTGGATTATCCGTCTTGTGAGCGGTGTTAGACTCAAGAACTACAACACTGACTTCAGAATCATCCGCGCATCTATCTGGAAGCGCATCCGCACCGTTGAAGACCGGCAATTCTTTCTCTTTGAGACGATTTACCGTACCGTTGAGGCAGGTGGACGCATTACCGAGATCCCGGTAGTCTTTTGCCCGCGCAAATTCGGCGAGTCAAAAGTCAGTTTTTTCAAGCAAGCGCCACGTTATCTTCTCAAACTTGTCCGTTTGCGCTCTTCCTCATCTTGACATCCCGAGGCGCCTCTCTATACTGAAGTCCATGAAGATAAAAGTCCTGCATCCATCCTGCAACCTTGACACCGTCCGTGACGGACGGGGAGGAATCTTTACCTGGCTCCCCGAAGATAACATCGTAGAATTTAATGTTCTTTACTTCCAGCCCGGCAAAACCCGCGGGCATCACTACCATCCAGAGTTCAACGAGTATTTTTTGGTGGTAGAAGGGTCCGGGGTTATGGTTACCAGAGACTCCGAAGATGCTCCCGAAGAGCTCGTTCACATGAGCCGAGGGACTTGTGCGCGAACGCCGATGGGAGTCTCGCATACCTTCTACGCAATCACTGCCGTTACGGCTGTGGCAATGCTCTCAAAGCGCTGGGATGACTGCGAAAAGCCCATTATCCGGGTTGACTTCCTGCAGGGCAAGGGCACGCAGTCGGCGCAGTAAGGCATGCAGCGGATTGCCGTAGTGGGAGCGCGAGGGTATGTGGGAAGTGCGCTCGCCCGCGCGCTCATGAGCGGAGGACAGTACTCGGTAACGGAAGTGACGCGTGAGAACTACATGCTCGCACAGAAGGAGTCCTATGATGTGCTCATTAACTGCGCAATGCCCTCTGCCCGTTTTTGGGCAAAGAGCAATCCCGAGAAAGATTTTATTGAAACCGTGGAAAAGACGGCACAGCTCCTCTATGCCTGGAATTTCAAAAAATTTGTGCAGGTGAGCTCTGTCTCTGCGCGTTGCCAGCTGGATACCGTATATGGCCGCCACAAGGCGGCGGCGGAGAAGCTCGTTGACCAGGAGAAGCACCTGATTGTTCGTCTGGGCCCCATGTATAGCCCGGAGCTCACCAAGGGCGTGCTTGTGGACATTCGGGAAGGAAAAAAGGTGTTTGTGGACGGCAAGAGCCGTTACTCTTTTGCCCCTCTCTCCTTTAATGCGGAGTGGATTGCTTCACATCTTGAGCGCCGTGGCGTTGTTGAGGTCGGGGCCAGAAATGCCCTTGCGCTTGAAGAGCTTGCGTCAACGCTCGGCGTCCCTGCCGCGTTTGAAGGCGCGCTTGACCATCAGGAAATTGAAAATCCGGAACCAGACTTCCCTGATGCTCTGGATGTTATTGTATTTATGGACAAGTGGGGTGAGGAACCGTACAATACACAAAATACATAATTACCATATTTTTTTCTCTATGGAACACAAAACTCCATCACTCTCTGCTCGCGAGGTGCGCCAGTGCCGCGTGTGCGGGAACACGGAGCTCATTTCCGTCGTAGACATCGGCGAACAGTACCTCTCGTCAGTCTTCCCCGAAGACCTTGGGTATCGCGCGACCGCATCGCGCTACCCGCTTAAGCTTGCGCTTTGTCGCAAAAAGAATGACGGCGCCTCGTGCGGTCTGCTCCAGCTGAGGCACCACTTGGACCTCACGCCCATGTATGACGCTTACCCCTACACGAGCGCAACCAACTCCTCCATGACCCAGATACTCCGCGATGTTGCGGAGAGCGGACGCGCTGTGGCGGATCTCAAGCCCGATGACATCATCCTTGATATCGGCGGCAATGATGGGACGCTCCTTTCATTTTTCAAAGACGAGCCGTACCAACTGCTTAATATTGACCCGGCAAAAAACGTGGTCGCGCTTGTAGACTCCCCCCGCTACCGCGCGGTCAACGCTTTTTTCTCCGAAGCCTCATTCCGCTCCGTCTCGCAAAAAAAAGCCAAACTCATCTTCAGCATTGCTATGTTCTACCATCTTGATAATCCCATGCAGTTCTCGCGCGAAGTCGCCGCGGTTCTTGATGACGACGGCGTGTGGATCATCCAAATGGCTTACCTTCCCGCAATGATCCGGACGAATATGTACGACAATATTGTCCATGAGCATGCCGGCTACTACGCGACCCAGCAGGTAAAGTGGATTATGGAGAAAGTGGGGCTTGAAGTCTTTGACGTGCTGGAAAACGATGTCTATGGGGGGAGCTTCCGCATCTTTGTAAAAAAGAAGGGCTCTCCGCGCTGTGTTCCCACCGAGCGCCTCCGCACGACGCTTGAACGGGAACTGTCTGAAGGGATTTTTGAAGAAGCCACCTATCGCGCTTTCATGCAGCGCATTGAAAAGACGCGAGAAGATCTGCTCGCGCTCATCACGCGAATCAAAGCAGAAGGGAAGTCTATCTGGATTTATGGCGCTTCCACCAAAGGCAATACCATCCTGCAGTACTGCGGTTTGGGGAATAAGGAAATTGACGCCGCCGCGGACTCCAATGCATTCAAGATTGGTAAGTACATTATTGGCTCTGACATCCCTATCAAGGATGAAGCGGCGATGCGCGCGGCGAAGCCGAACTACCTCCTCGCGCTCCCGTACAGCTTTGTTGACGGCTTTATGAAGCGCGAAGCCGAGCTCATCGCCCACGGCACAAAATTCATCGTCCCCCTACCGGAGGTTAAAATTGTCTGATATAGAGGATTATCCTCTGTAAAGAAAAAAGCGGCGAGATGTGAATTTTGCCGCTTCATTTGCTTGTACGCGAGTGCCGTTAGAGAATTGCCGCTGATTCCCGATCTCCCTTAAACCACTTTTGGAAATAGGCAAGGTACCGAGGAACATTCTGCGGGATGACGTCCGGGGGATTTTCCGTAAACCACTTGAGGTCGTCCCGCTCTGTCACCTCGCTAGTCGCTCTGCAGGCGATGATTAGTGAGATGGGATATCCAAAGGGATGTTCCCTGTGGAGCCATGTGTGAGTGCCAATGAGTTCAAGACTAGAAACTCCATCGGCGATCCCTTCCTTGCGAACATGGTAGTCACAGGCATCTTGGTAACTCTGGCCTGGCTTCATGTATCCGCCCGGGATATGCCACCCCTTGAAGTCATCATCCCGATGGCTCAGGAGAAATCTTCCTCCATCATCATAGATGAGGACCTCAACCGCAGGCCACGGCACAAGCTTGTGTATGAACCGGTACGCAGAATCCGGGATAAACCCCTTATCCTGCTCAACCACGACTGCTAGCAGATGTCCCAATTCCGCCTGTTCTTCAGGCGAAAGTGATGAACTCGGCATTGTCTAATCCTCCCTTTCCTCAAGTTTCTATCTGTGTTCAGTATACACGAACTACAGATTTTGTCAATAGCGACAGGGACGCATAAGGCAGGCTACAATCAGGATATGAAAAGAGCTCTGATTACCGGTATTGCGGGGCAGGATGGATCGTATATGGCGGAACTGCTCCTCTCTAAGGGCTACCACGTTTTTGGATTGGTACAAGAGGGGGGGAATACACGTTACGTTCCGCAGGGGGCAAAAGTGACCTACGGGGACCTACGAGATCCGCAGTCTCTTACAGCTCTTGTTGCGGAGTCACAACCCGATGAGGTATACAATTTAGCTGGCATCACTGATCTTAAGACTGCGTATGAGCAACCCGAGTTAGCCATGAAGATAAATTATGAGAGCGTTGGCGTACTTCTTAATGAAAGTATACGAGTAAATCCACACGTGCATTTTCTTCAGGCATCATCAAGCGAAATATTTATTCCTTCCGAAACTCCGCTCAATGAGGATTCGCCACGTGATTGGGATACCACTAACCCCTATGCCAGAGCAAAAATGATGGCTGACCGCGACTTTGTCGCTCTCGCGCGGGAGCGTGGCGGACGTTTTGCCTGCTCCGCGATACTCTTTAACCACGAATCTCCGCGGCGTCCCGAGGCGAGTGTTTTGCGGAAAATTACCAGTACGCTTGCCGCTATCGCCCGCGGCAAAGAAGAGCGCCTCCGTATCGGCAATGTAACGATGAAGCGCGATTGGGGATTTGCTCCTGACTATGTGCGGGCGATGCACGCCATGCTCCAGAGAGAGGAGCCGGAGGACTTTATTATTGCAACAGGGCAGCTGCATTCGGTGCAGGAGACAATCGTTGCCGCCGCGGGAGTTCTCGGCATCACGCTCACTTGGCGGGGCGAGGGGATGGGCATCTGCGCATACGACGACACAGGGAAGAGAGTGGTGGAAGTTGACCCCGCATTCTATAAAGCGGCTGAACCTTTCCCCAAGGTAGGGGACGTACACAAAGCCGCACAGACGATTGGCTGGGAGCCAGAGACGAGTTTCGATTCCCTTATACAGATACTAGTAGATTCACAGACAGAGCAAAACGTGCTACATTAAAGCCCGTTGTATGACTACGGTTATCCGGGCAAAGCAGACCATCTCATGGGACAGCTTTAAAGAGCTCTGGCAGAGCCGGGAGCTCCTTTATTTTTTTACGTGGCGGGATCTAAAGATTAGGTATAAGCAGACTCTCGTTGGTGTGCTCTGGGCGCTTTTCCAGCCCTTTATCACCATGGTTGTCTTCACTGTTTTTTTTGGGAAGTTTGCGAAGATCCCCTCGGACAATATTCCCTACCCGGTGTTTGTGTTTGTTGGGCTTCTCCTCTGGCAATTCTTCTCGGCCTCGCTCCTCCAAGCTTCAAATAGCCTCGTCTCACATCAAAATTTGTTAACCAAAGTCTTTTTCCCACGGCTCATTCTCCCCATTTCTTCTATCTTTTCAAATCTCGTTGATTTTGCTATCGCGTCTCTTATTCTTGTTGGACTCATGGTGTACTACGGATTTATGCCGCATCTCGGAGGATTCTTCATCTTCCCGCTTCTTATTGTCATTACGGGAATGTTTTCAATTGGGCTCGGACTCTTCCTTGCATCGCTCAATGTCAAATATCGCGATGTGAAGTACGTACTCCCGTTCTTTGTGCAGATCCTCATGTTCCTTACCCCGGTCATCTACCCGCCGAGCATCTTGGGCGAATACTCGTGGATGCTTGCCGTCAACCCTATGACCGGCGTTATTAAGGCAGCGCGTGCCGCGCTCTTTGATGTTCAGCCAATTAACTGGCTTCTCCTTTTTCTCTCTGGACTCACGTCGCTCATTATCCTGATCTTCGGCTTCATCTACTTTAAAAAAACTGAACGTCATTTTGCGGATCTTATCTAACCATGAGCACAATTATTGAGGTAAAGCATATTACGAAGTTGTACTCTCTCAATCGCTCGTCGGAGCATTATCTCGCGTTTCGCGATGCGCTTACGAGCGCCTTGCGTTCGCCACTACGCTTCCTGACTCGCAAAGTACGAATCATGGCAGGGAGCGAAAAACAGAATTTCTTAGCGCTGAAAGATATCAGTCTTACGGTGAGCAAAGGAGAAATCATTGGCATCATCGGTCCCAATGGTGCGGGAAAGTCTACTTTCCTCAAGATCCTCAATCGCATTACTGAACCCACATCGGGCGAGGTCATTGTTCACGGGAAGATCGCATCGCTCCTTGAGGTGGGTACCGGTTTTCATCCCGAGCTTACGGGGCGGGAAAATATTTTTTTCAGCGGGGCAATTCTCGGTATGAAGCGGAAAGAGATTATTGAGAAGTTTGATGCCATTGTGAAGTTTGCCGAGATTGGAGATTTTCTCGATACTCCTGTTAAACGCTACTCGTCGGGTATGCACGTCCGACTCGCGTTCTCCGTTGCGGCTCACATGGAACCAGATATCTTGCTCATTGATGAGGTGCTTGCAGTGGGAGATGCGGCATTCCAAAAAAAGTGTATTGAAAAGATCTACGATGTCGCAAAGCGCGATAAGCGTACCATCTTCTTCGTGAGTCATAACTTAGACGCAGTACAGAGTCTCTGTGATCGAACGGTGTACCTTGAGAGGGGAGAACTCAAGATGATTGGCGAGACGAACACGGTAATACAAAAGTATCTTGACCGACAGGGTGGCATACAAGGGGCCGCAGTGCGTGAGCTTCCCGATTTGCCGAAATTTCAAATGAGAAAACTTGTTTTGAAAAACGAGAGCGGTACGCCGGAGACTGATTTTGAAGCGGGGAAAACTTTTTATTTAGATGTGGAGTATGAGGTAGCCCGAGATAATTCAGTTTTCTGGATTACACTCCAATGTATCAACGAGTATGGTACCATCGTCTTTACCTCACGGGATACCGATAAAAATCCAATACTACTCCCAGGAAGAAAGAGTGGACGCTACAGCACCACGTTCAAGTTTCCCGGGAGTTCAAGCATATCACTCAATAGCGGCAAGTACTTCTTAACTGTTAAGATTGACCAAGACCCAACGAGTGAAGTAACGCTCCCCATACGCATAGCCGATATATTCAAGAAATTCCATCCCTTTCCCGGCGCGGTGCTCATTGGCGAGCCATGGGTAAACAAAGAAAAAAACCACCCGTTCGCCGAGGCGAAGAGGTGGTAAGATGGTTTTCTGAACCACATAAAGAGCTTTTACATGTCGAGAATCTTTTCAATCTGGTCGGCGTTAAGGTGTTCTTGCGCTTGCAGGAACATATCGTCCGACATTTCGCCGAAATTGAGCGGTGCTCCGTCACGGCCGTACATGACCTTTGTTGCGTCATCCAACTCCAAGAGGTAGGCGCGGAACGCATCATCGGCAATCGGTACCCCATTACCCTGGTAGTGAACGCCGAAGTGCTCTGAAATAAGGCGCTGCACTTTTGGATGACGGAACATCTCTGTTCCCGGGTAGGCAGTCGCGACGAACATCTTTCTGTTGACTGCCGAACGGGGGAGAGACTCTTCCTGCCAGAGGATGAATGCGACGCTTGTTTTGAGGTCCTCTAGAGTTTCTTCTGGGTAGGCCATAATCCACGTGCAGTTGACATGGATACCAGCTTTTTGTGCGGTCTCAATACCACGCACCATTGTTGTGGGAAAAAAGAACCCGTTGATGTGTGTCAGCTGGTTCTCTTTGCTCCCTCGCGGGCGGAGGATGAACCCGCCCTTGTTCATGGATTCAAGGGTCCGTACCGCGGCGCTCTCGGCGCCGACACCGATGTAGATGCATCCGGACTTTGCCATGTCAAACGCGCGCGCATCAATTTCATCAAGACGCGTGTGCGTCCCCCAGCGCAGCCCACCCAGGTGGGCAAACGCTTCAGGGAGTTTTCTCACTCGTCGCGGATCCACCGCAAAGTTATCGTCGGGAAATCCAAGGAAGTCGATGTGATACGTGTCAACAAGCCACTCGGCTTCTCTGACCATGTTTGACGCATCTCGCATCCCGTAGTTCCGTTCACCCTGTGCCTGACGGTCGCAAAACCCACACGCGTAGGGGCAACCCCGACTGGATACCGTGGTGAGGCTCCGCTCCATGCTGAAGGGGGTGGCGCTACTATTATTTGCAGATCCTCCCCACACAGGTGTCTGAATATACCACTCAAAAACCGCGTTGCCATCAACATCCTCATGGAAGAGATCCCATGCGGCAAAGGGGAGTTCGTCCAAATTCTCCGGACGGTCGCCTGCAAAGAGGAAGCGCAGACGCCCATTCTGTGCCCCAACACAGTAGGGGCTTGATTCGTCAAGAGTGCCTGTTTTTACCCCATGGGCGAGGATGAGTATCACATCGTCTCCCTCGGAGTGGGCAATCGCATCAAGCTCTGGCATCCACTGAAAGAGTCCAGCTTTGACGTCGGTTGCTAGACCGCCACCAGAGATAATGAAGGCATCAGGAACTAAGCTCCTGCACATATCAACGATTCGCTCTTGCCAGCGCAGTGTGGTAATCATACCCGAGAGAGCGATGATCCGCGGCTCCCCGTACTTATGCAGGTGCCGCGCGAGAAGACCTCGCGTTTCGTCAAGAGTGATATGTCTTCCATAGGGGAGTCCCTGTGCTTCTGCCACTTTGTCTTGGATACGGTACGCGTTGAGATCAATAATTGTTGGCTCTGCTCCGTAGAGTCGCAGCCGTGCTGCAAGCAGTCCTGGTCCCTGTGGCGGGATATTCGGTCGAGCACTTTCTCGCAGCGGCATGTTGATAAAGAGCACCTTCAAACCGGTGAGCGAGTCTGTTTTTAATTGTTGGACGAGCTCTACTGGACGCGGAATCCTTGTCTGTACGGGAATCTCTATCATAAGAACTCCTCCTTTCTCTTGTCAGATTTACTGTGAATTCTCAATGATCACCTCTATGTGTAGTATACATCAAAAATATATATTGGGCAGTCCCTTCTTGACTCACAGGAATGATTTTGCGATACTTTCATTTGTGGAAAATAAGAAACCATTATTTGCCTGTTTTATCACCGTGCGGACGAGTTCAAGTCGTTTGCCCGGCAAGGCGCTTGCGCCCATCCGAGGCAGGACGGTAATAGAACATGTTATAGATCGTGTCAAGCCTGTCAAAAAAGCCGACAACATCATTCTGTGCACATCCACTGACCCCAGTGATGATATTTTAGAGACCATCGCAAAGAAGAACAGTGTTGAGTGCTTCCGTGGTTCTTTGAAGGATAAACTTGCCCGTTGGCTCGGTGCAATAGACAAGTTTAACGTTGACTATTTTGTAGAGGTTGATGCCGATGATGTCTTGTGTGACCCCGAGTTGATGGATTTGGCCATCACGCAAATGAGCGAAAAGCCCTGCGATTTATTGATGGTCCCGCCCACTCTTATCTGTGGAGCCTCTGCGATGTGCATGTCGGCAGATGCGATTAGACGCTTGTGCGAAGTGAAGGATACCGAAGATACTGAATACTGGGACTTTTTCTTCACGAATAGCGGTTTATCGTTCAACATACGGAATCTTGAAGTAAGTAATCCTGCTTTTCATAATCCACGCATCAGGCTTACGTTAGATTACCCGGAAGACCTAGAGCTTTTTAGAAGAATTTTTGATGAATTTAATACTGATACGAATACTATCCCGATGACCAAGATTGTTGAGCTCTTTGAGCGAAAGCCAGAATTAGTTGATATCAATTTATTCCGTCACCAGCAATACCTCGATAAGAGGGAAGATAATAAGTCTACCGTTGCAGTAAAAAAGGTGTAACCGAACATGAAGAAGAAAACAAACAATAAAACAACAGCGGCAACGGTTCGTGGACGACGTTTCCGCGGTAACGAACTAAAGTATCTCAAGCAAGTCTTGGATTCGGACCTTAAGACCAATTCACGACGAGGAATGATCGGCGACCTCGAGAGAAAATTTGCAAAACGATTCGGTGTACAGTATGCCATCAGCTCTAACTCGGGCACCTCTACGCTCCATCAGGCTCTGGCGGCCTTTGGGGTAGGCCCCGGTGACGAAGTAATTGTGCCGGCGCTCACGGTGGTGATGTGTGGGTACGCAATTGTGCAGATGCATGCTAAGCCGGTGTACGCTGATGTTGATCCCCGTACGTTTTTGATAGATCCTGCTGACATTGAACGTAAGATCACACCAAAGACCAAGGCGATTATGGTGGTGCATCTGTACGGCCAGGTCTGTGATATGGAACGGATTATGAAAATTGCCAAAAAACATGACTTATGGGTATTGGAAGATTGTGCGGAATGTTTTTTGGGAACCGATAGCCGTGGTCGTCTCGGTGGTACCATCGGAGATGTGGGGAGCTTCAGTTTTGAGGGTACGAAGGTGATCACCTGCGGAGAAGGAGGTATCTTAACAACGAACAACAAAGAGCTTGCAGTGAGGATGCGTAAGTTTGGTGCTCTCGGATTTAAGACCCTCCAGGCGAGTGATGCGCAAGAGATGTCCAATCCGCTTGCGTTCCAAGACCCAAAGTACTTACGGCATGACTCGTTTGGCTATAACTACCGTATAGCCCAGCCCTTGGCAGCAATCGCACTTGCACAGCTGGAACGCCTCGATTGGTTTACTAAGAAGCGCGTCTACATAGCACGCAAATATCTGGGTGCGATGAAAGGCTGTAGTTGGCTCAAGCCTCAATATGTCCCGCCAGGCTACACTAATACCTACTGGACCTTCGTTGTGTTGTTTGAGGGGAAAGAAAAAATAGGAGTGAGTTGGTACGAGTTTAGGGATATGTTTTTGGAGTTTGGGGGTGATAAGTGTCGTTCGGTTTTTGCTCTCATATACAACGAACCCTCAATGATCAATCTCAATAAGACCGGCCGGTACTTTATGGATATTGATGACAAGCAAGGTGCTCTCCATAAAAAGTATCTTGCTGACCCGAAGTGCCCTGTTGCCGAAAGTATTCAGCCTAAGCTCATGCAGTTCACTACCAATCAGCTTAGCGACAGGGAGACGGCTGTCCAGATTGCTGCATTCAAAAAAACAATACAATACTTTGACAAAAAAAGTTCAGAACATAAGAAATAAAAACCTTCCCAGGTTGCTTATTACGGGGAGTAGGGGCTTGATAGGCTCTGCGCTTGTCGCGCATTTTAAGAATACCTTTGAGATTCTGGAGCTTGATTTAGTATTGGGTCATGATCTTGTCGATGAAGTGTTTGTGAGGGAATGGTTCCAGAAAAATAAAAATTTGTACGGTATGATTGTGTGTCACGCCTACAACCCAATAGCGCCGTTGGCGAACACTAAGAGCAAGAAGGTTGAACCGTACGCAGTCCCCTTAGATGAGCTGAGAAATTATTTTGAAATTAATTCAATCAGTGCTTTTGATGTGTGCCGTAACTTTATAAAAAATAATCAACGTGGAGTCATTATCAACGTGAGCTCAATATACGGAGTGGCCTCTCCAAAACATCATTTATATACTAATTTTGCTAAACCGATTGGCTACTCAATGTCCAAGGCCGCAGTACATATGATGACTAAGTATCTGGCCACGTACTATGCTCCGGGTGTTAGGGTAAATACTGTTGTGTTAGGAGGTGTGCCAGCTGGCAAGCAGAATACATTATTTTTAGCTGGATATAATAGGCACGTCCCGTTGGGAAGGATGATGGCCGTTGATGAGGTACTATCCGTATTTGATTTTCTTTTAGATAAAAGATCCAGCTATGTTACTGGTACCGAAATTTTTGTCGATGGCGGCTGGACTGCGTGGTAGAAACATCTATTGACAAAAGTAGTGGATAGGTTTATTTTTTGCACAGAGCGTAGCTCTCTGAAATCAGCGTACGAGGAGGATAGAGAAGTGGATGACTCAATGGGTGGCGGTGATGATCGTAATCAGGTTATACGCATTGCCAAAAAGATACGAACGGTGATCCTCGGTGGTGTCGGAGTTCTCTTCCCTGCGACAGTCTTTATTGATAGCGAAAAAGAAGTGTTGCGCCAGCGAAGTCACGTTGACGGACAGGGCATCTCCTTCTTACGTTCGGCGGGACTTCGTATTGCTTTTACCACCGCGGGTGGCGACGAAGAACCCTTTATCAATGTTCTTGCAAACCGGATGAATAGTCTTGACTCTGTGAAGAGCGGTACGTGGGAGCCGGTAGCGCTCTTTAAGAATGTAGCTGGTCTCGGCAGAGTCCACGCTATTGCTGATTGGATGAACACGCACGATATACCATGGCAAGAGTGTGTGCCTATATGGGCGATGATATGGAAGATTACGAAATAATGCAAAAGGCCGGATTGCCTGCTGCGCCTGCCTCTGCCGAGCAATTCATCAAAAACATCTCTCTTTTTGTCGCGAAGCGCGATGGTGGGTACGGCGCAATTCGTGATCTTGCAAATTTTATTCTGCTCGCCAAGGGTATTGATATACACACACTCGCGCTCAAGTGAATAAAAATAAGGCCTTCGATTCGCTCCGGCGAATCGAAGGCCTTTCTTCTTTGTTACTTGGTGTTACCCAGAGCGAGCAAGACTGCTCCGAGGGCCATCAGCGACCCGCCAGAGAATCTTTCTCTAAATGATGCTCTCTCGTTGAGAAAGAACCAAGCAAAGATAATGGTTATGGGGATCTGTAATCTCTTGAGCGTCCCCACATACGGCACGATGTCGTAGCGAAACGCTGCATTGGGCAGGAAAATCGTAAAGAACAAACATAGTGAGATTGTTATTACCAATGGCTGCCGTAAGAATGTAACTTCCTTGATGGTAATTCTGCCCTCTGTGCGCATTGCAATGAGAAAATTAAGCAGAGATGCAATCCCGAGGATACAAGCGGAAGCAAATGCTACGTTTGCCTGGCGTACCGCCATTGCTTCGTAGTTGAGACTGAAAATGGCAAACAATACACATAGGTATGCATACCGCACGCCCTTGCTTCTTGCAAGCATAGCAAAGGGGGCAAGCCAATCTGTCCACCGTATTGCCTCGCCACTTTTTCGACGCTTGTCGAGATACGCCTGGATATTGAGGAGGTAGGTACCTGTTGCAATAAACTGAATGCCGACCCATCCAATCCAACTTGGGTATTCGCCGAGGATAATTATGCTCGTTACTACGACGAGCGCTGGTGTAGTTGAAGAAATAGGGGCGATAAGCGAGGCATCTTCTAACGAGAACGCTCTAAACTCTGCAAAGAGTACGCCGCCAAGCAGGCAACCAGTAATGAGGACGGGTCTCCACCACCCAGGAGTCATTTCTGCTCCACCAGTAATGTATGCGGTGAGAAAGAGCAGTCCCGTTGCCACACATCCGGTGAGGCACACTAGGGTGCTCATCTTTTTTTTGAGCAGGGGATTTTGCCTCGTCATCTTGACGAGGCAAATATTGTATACTGCTTCCACCACACAGCCAATGAGCACAAGCGCCATCGCTTCCTTATGCATAAGAATTCTCCTCCCATTCAATTGTAAAGGTTCAAATGACCTTTTTATGCCTTCTATTATTGTAACAAATACATCTATAAATGTCAATACATCATTTTGGTTGAAAGAGAGCGTATCTGTGTGATAGAATGCGATTTCTATGAGAGAAATAAGGATTGGTAATAGGAAAATATCGCACACTGAACCCGTCTACATCATTGCAGAGATCGGGCTTAACCATCAGGGCAACGTGGGTACTGCAAAGATACTTGTTGATAAAGCAGTTGCGGCGGGTGTCGATTGCGTAAAGTTCCAAAAGCGCTCGCTGAAAAAATTATACTCCGATGCGGTTCTGAACGAGTCCGTGCAGCAAGAGCATGGGGTACACTACACCTTGCATCACATCGCAAAGACCGAACTCTCTAATGCAGACATGGCCTCTCTTTATGAGTACACAAAATCAAAGAACGTTGACTTTCTCTGCACCCCTTGGGATACCGAGAGCCTCTTTTTTTTAGAGGAACTTGGTGTCAATGCTTTTAAGATAGCCTCTGCCGACATGTACAATCTTAAACTCATTGGACAGGCAGCCGGGTTCAAGAAACCTCTCATCATCTCAACTGGAATGTCTTTCGTGTCGGAAATTGAGCAGGTGGTTGACTTCCTTAATAAAATCAACGCCTCGTACGCACTCCTTCACTGTAACAGTACCTATCCCGCACCATATCACGATATTAATCTGAACTTTATCAAAACACTCCAAAAGAAATTTGACTGCCCCGTTGGCTACTCAGGACACGAGGCTGGCATTGCCGTACCCCTTGCGGCGGTTGCTCACGGTGCACGGATTATCGAAAAGCACATTACCTTAGACCGCGGGCAGGATGGCCCTGATCACCGCGCGAGCCTGCTCCCCGATGAATTTGCCGAGCTTGTCCGTCAAATTCGTATCGTAGAAGTAAGCCTCGGAGATGATGTCCGTTTTCCCTCTCGTGGCGAATACATTAACCGCGAGACGCTCTCTAAGAGTCTCGTGGCGGCGCGCGACCTTAAAAAGGGTACCGTGCTCACCTATGAGGACATCGAACTTAAGAGTCCGGGGAAGGGTACAAATCCGCTCAAGCTTGACCTCTTTGTGGGAAAAACCCTTGCGCGGCGGGACCTCAAGCGAGATGACTACCTTCTGGAATCCGATGTGCACTTGAGTGAGCACGATATGCCCGTCATTGGTCCGGGGAAACGCAAGTGGGGAGTAGTGGCGCGCATGGGTGACATTGATACGATGATAAGGTGTAATTCCGACTTCGTTGAAATCCATTTAACGGACTCAGACATCAATAACAATAAAGAGTACATAAAAGAGTATGCCACCGATCTTGTGGTCCATGGGCCAGAGTACAACGGGGATCTCCTCCTCAATCTCTCAAGTACTGATCCTACTATCAGGCAAAAATCCATAGAGTTCTTCAACAAAGCACTCGCGCATGCACGCAGGCTCAGACGGCTGTTCCGCAATAAAAACGAACGTGTAAAATTTATTGTGCACCCTGGAGGAATGGACATCCGAGAGCCGCGCATTGACCTCATTACTACACACAACAAAAACTTTCTTGATTCACTCAATCAGCTCAAGGCCGATGGTTTTGAAATCCTCTTAGAGAATATGCCGACTTGCGCGTGGTACTTTGGAGGTCAGCAGTACCAATCTAACTTTATGGATGCAAAAGAGATTCGGGACTTTGCCACAACTCACGGTTACGTGGTGACTTTTGACACCTCCCATGCGGCGCTATACTGTAACTACTTTAAAAAGGATTTACTGGAATATGTTGATGCCATACTCCCCGTCGCACAATACTTCCATATCTCTGATGCCGCACGACTCAACGGAGAGGGATTGCAGATTGGCGATGGGACAATAGACTTCCGCCCACTTCTTAAAAAAATGGAACAAAACGATGCATGGTACCTGCCAGAAGTCTGGCAGGGGCATAAGTTTGGAGGGGAGGGCTACCTCAAAGCGGTAAAAAAATTACGAGAGCTCAATTCAAACTTCTAATATAGTGAATATTACCAAGTACAAAGGTCTCAATACAGAGCGTCATAATGTTGAGCACGTAGACTTCCCATACACGTGGGAGTGTGAGGGAGCGGAAATGCGAGGTGGTGCGCAAAAGGTCATTTTTTTTGGTAATGATTTTAGGAACCTGCCCTACGCCGACCTTGCCGAGTACGCGCGGCTGACCAATCTCTGTCTTCAGTATGTGCGAGAGCACTGTGGAGGTCTCTCGCTCTACTACAAGCCGCACCCTTCCGAGACTGATGAGCCCACTATGCTCAATTTAACTGGCTTTAAGCTCATCCAAGAACGGAACAATGCTGAAATTTTTCTCTACCAGCATCGGCATGAAATCAAATATGTATTTTCAGCCAGCTCATGGGCGTCGGCGGCGGCGTTCAGCTTTGGCATATCTTCGTACACTTTTCTTGAAATCTTTCGTAGCTGTATGGGTGATATCTCAACTGATTTTTACAGAAAATTATATTTCTATGAACTGCCCGAGAGCTTTTTCATAGATTCGCTTGAGCATGTTTTTATAGAGAATGCCTGTATACAAACTCTCGCGCAGGTTCCGGAGAGCTTCCACCGCATCCTCGAGCGAAAACCCAAAACAATCTGGTTCATTATGAGCGACATCAGTTTTTCTGCTACTGCAGTCGCTCTCGCCGCGCAGATTAAAAAAGAGAATCCGTCACAGCGTCTTGCTCTCGTCATTTCAAAACATCTACGATGGAATCTCATTGACGTTGACTTTTTGACATCACATTTTAATGAAGTCATTACATTACCGCGATTTTTCTACTCTCTACGACCGTTGCGGTTATTTCGTACCATTGCACTTGCTCTGCAGATACGAAAGATTAAGACCGACCCCAGTGATATCATCTTTGGTTTTTCAGGATTTGAATTGGTTGAGAATGCATTCATCTCTTACCACTCGCGTAATTATTGCGTATCATTTCTCAATAGTCGCGACCTTGCTATCTACTACGAGACTGACCGTTACCCATTTTTTTCGGAGCACACTTTCCACTGGTCAAAAGCGAGCCTCTTCCACAATAAGATTCTTGAGCCGATACTCGGTCTTAACCGAACGCTCTTTGTTGAAAACACCGAGCAGAACATTTTGATACTAGTCCGTTACCAAAAGCCAGTCAATGAGATCTACAACCACGTATACCTCCTCACCATGCCCGCTACGCCAAAATGCAAGTGAACAATGACAGTCATCGTTCGGCAATAACAGTGTGCTACTTTGGCATTGGTGACCCAACATACAGCCGCAATAGGATTTTTATCAAAGGACTCCGTGCAAACGGTGTTACTGTCATTGAGTGTATGAGTCGTCTCTCGGGTTTGCAAAAATATCTTGATTTAATAAAAAAACATTGGAAATTGCGACACCACTATGATGCGATAATGGTTGGCTATCCGGGGCAACAGTCGGTGCTATTAGCCCGCATCTTAACGGGGAAACCGATTATTTTTGACGCTCTCGTCTCACTATACGACTCTCTCGTCTGTGATCGCGCAGTTATATCGCCAAGGAGTATCCGCGCATACTACTTCTGGTTGATTGATTGGCTCTCATTTCATCTTGCTGATCATATTATTGTGGATACAAATGAACACGGAACATATTTTGCGAAGACTTTTAAAATTCATAGTAAGAAAATTACCCGAATTTTTATCGGCTCCGACGATGAGGTCGTATTCCCACTTCCACGTACCCACCACGATGATACATTTACAGTGCACTTTCATGGCGGGTTTAATCCACTGCAAGGTGTAGACGTGATTGTAAGGGCGGCAAAAATTCTAGAGCGGGACCAGATTTCCTTCACCATCATCGGGGACGGTCAGACTTTTAAAGAGGTGCATGCGCTTGCTGAGAAAATTGGTGTTAGTAATGTAAGCTTCATCAACCGTGTTCCATACGAGGAGCTCCGCGTGCGCCTTGCCACTGCCGATATGTCGCTGGGAATTTTTGGTAGTACTGAAAAGGCAAAACGCGTTATACCAAATAAAGTGTATGAGGCGCTCGCAACCGGGACCCCAATTGTTACCGCAGATACACCAGCAATTGCCGAGCTCCTTACCGATAGGGAACAGGTCCTACTCTCTGCGATTGGCGATGAAAATAATTTGGCAGAAAAGATACGGGAACTCAAAATGGATGAGGGTCTGCGCACCCGCATAGCGAGACGCGGTTATGAACTTTTCACTGCGCGCTTGACTCCCGCCGTACTCGGTAGGGAACTCCTCTCTGTTATTATGAGTCTGATACACGATGCCTCGCGATACCGATAGTAAGGAACACTGCATGCTCTGTGGTGTGTATGGTCGCTCGCGTTTTCTCTTTTACGGTAAAGATAGATTGCACAAAGTTGATGAGACACTCTTTCCATTTTATCGCTGTCTATGCTGTGGGCTGGTTTCTCTTTCTCCTCAGCCAAGTCAAGAAGAGCTTAAACGGTATTACCCCAAAGAATACGGACCATATCGCGACCGTTCGCAGGTTATACGGTATGGAGCGCTCCCCCTCGCACTCAAGAGATTGTGTAGGTTCTCAGCAAAAAAGCCACATGAGCCCGTCACGGACTCACGCGACGGGCGCCTCCTTGATTTTGGTTGTGGTAGTGGCGCGTATCTGGAGCAGATGAAGCTTCTCCACCCACACTGGGAACTCCATGGCTTTGATACTAGCGAATTTGCCTGCGAACAGACACACGCAAAAGGCTTTCATGTGCATACTGGCGATCTAAAAACTGATAGTTTTCCTGAAAAGTATTTTGACATCATCCACCTCGGTCATGTGATAGAGCACCTACCTGACCCCAAAGCGACGCTCTCACTACTGCGCCCGTGGCTCAAAAGGGATAGCATGCTCGTTTTGAGTACTCCCAATGTAAGTAGTCTCGCCGCGCGACTGTTTCGGAAATACTGGTTTGCGTTGGATGCGCCGAGGCACCTCTTCCTTTTTTCGCCAGAGACCATAACACAACTTTTAGCAGATACGGATTTTGCAGTTACCTCAATTACATGCACGAAGGATATGGGGGTAGAGGTACGCAGTGTCAACTACTTGTTCAATCGGAGCGATATGAGGATACCCTTCGTACTATGGCATGCGGCACGTGCCCTCCTCGCGCCGATGGGGATCGTCCTCGCTTTTTTTAAGAAAACAAGTATTATGAGCGTACGCGCGCGGAAAACATGAAAATTAACACACTAGTGC
>Ga0209518_1000673_pt1 | contig 42323 bp, 41 predicted proteins | sample RifGroB1_FD_183993 | JGI IMG/M metagenome (GOLD analysis project Ga0209518, IMG submission 183993) | Groundwater microbial communities from Rifle, Colorado, USA - Groundwater B1 (SPAdes) (version 2) | ecosystem: Environmental > Aquatic > Deep subsurface > Groundwater | place: Rifle, Colorado...
AGGCTCATGCCTCTAGTTTACTTGAAAACCGAGGGTTTTCAAACTTTCCTACAAGGATCCCGCGGCAAGCCGCGGGGAAATCCGCTTCGCGTATTATAACATTAATTATTAACCTCAGTTTTTAGTATCTACGCTATAGCGTAGATTAGCTTGTATATGATTTGGCCAATTTAAATGTTTTAAATTCTTTTTGTAGACTAATTTTTTTTAAATAATCCATGAAATCCGGCGGTAGTGGCGATGGTCCAACCCAAACACTTTTTTGAATCATGGTAAAATCAAAATTCTTCAGCTGACGACGAAACCAATCTCTTTCTTTCTTCCGTTCTTCTGGAATATCGTATATAAGAAGTAGATTTTTAGGCGCATCTTTATGAGAATCAGAAATAAAGGAATCTAGGTATTGTCGCTTTAATGTATTCTTTTTCTTTTGGAAGTTATTTAAACTAGGCAAACCAAACATATTCACCGACATACCTTTATAATGTAATCGTTTTAATTTCGTCATATTTTTATTATACCCCTTCTAGTCAATCTACGCTATAGCGTAGATGTCAGTATGATAATATTATGAACAAATTAATCAGTCAATGCTTTAATTCTCTCTTCCACGGGCGGATGAGTGGCAAAAAGATTACTAATTTTCTTAAATCCTGAACCTTTAGGGTCGGCAATGTATAGATGCGCAATGGCGCTAGATTGACGGGTCATAGGTTTGCCATATTTTGAAATCTTATCTAGAGCACTGGCAAGACCATCTGGATAGCGAGTAAGCAACGCCCCGGAGGCATCTGCCAAAAATTCACGTTTGCGAGAAATGGCAAGTTGAATAAGCATCGCAAAGATAGGCGCTAAAATTGAAAGAATAATTCCAATAATTACTAGTATTCCTCCTGCTTTGTTGTTTCTGTCTCTGCCAAAATTTCCAAAAAATAAATTCCGCCTAAAAACATCCGCAATAATAGAAACAAAGCCCACTAAAACAACTATAACCGTGGAAAGAAGCATATCGCGATTGCCAATATGCGATAATTCGTGCGCTATGACACCTTCTAATTCCGACTTGTTAAGTATCGCAAGAAGCCCGGTGGTTGCGCAAACAACGGCATGATTTTTATCTCTGCCCGTGGTAAATGCATTTGGCGCCTGATCAAAAATTACATACACTTTGGGCATTGGAAGCCCTGCGGCAATAGAAAGATTTTCAACGGTTGTGTATAAATCAAAATATTCTTCCCTTTTGGCTTCTTTTGCTCCAGCAAGCTTGAGAACAATTTTGTCCGAATACCAGTATGAGAAAAAATTCATTAAGATGCTAAAGATAACAAAGAAATACAGAATATTCGGATCATTATAATAAAAGCTAAAAAACCAACCAAAAAGAATCACCACAACAAAAAACATCGCCATAAGTATCCATGTTTTGGTTACATTTTTTGATTGTTGAGTGTATAAAGTTACCATTTAAAACTTTACTTCTACCGGACCCTGAGCAGCGTCATTATCCGCAAGATCAAAGAATTCTTTTTTAGAAAAACCAAAAATGTTCGCCAAAATGTTGGAAGGAAAAGATTCAATTTTTATATTCAAATCGCGGACATTTCCATTATAAAACCTGCGCGCAGCCTGAATTTTATTTTCCGTATCAGAAAGTTCATTTTGCAAAGCCAAGAAATTTTGGTTAGCCTTCAGATCCGGATAAGCTTCCGCAATAGCAAAAATGGATTTCAAAGCGCCAGTGAGCATATTTTCCGCTTGCGCATGTTCAGGTGTCGGACCAGTTGCGCCCATAGCCATACTTCGCGCCTTTGTCACATTTTCAAAAGCTGAAGATTCATGCGTGGCATAACCCTTTACTGAATTGACTAAATTCGGAATCAAATCATATCTCCTTTTTAATTGAACTTCAATGTCCGCCCAAGCCTCCTGCGCTCGATTTCGCAACGAAACAAAACCGTTATAAATATAAACCGCCCACAGAACCAAAACCCCCAGAATTATTAAAATGTATTTCATAACTTCATTATAGCATTTATTTCTTTCTTTGCCACTCTTCTGCTAATATTAAAAGTGGGGAAGCAAAGAAAAGCGAAGAATAGATGCCGAAGAAAAGACCGATAGTTAAAATAAGCGCGAAATTCTTGGTCGTTTCGGGACCGAATAAATAAAGCGGCACAAGCACGAAAATAATCGTTAGCGTAATATTAATCGAGCGGACAATAGTCTGGCTGGTGCTTATACCGACTGTTTGAGCAAAATCTTTTCTTTCTCCGTCTTTTAAATTCTCTCTAATCCTGTCAAAAACAACAATTTTATCATGAACCGATAAGCCTAAAATGGTCAGAAGCGCCAAGACAAAAAGCGTATCAACTTCGGCGCCGGTGTAATGAGACAATAAAGCAAAAATTCCTGTTGGTATAATAATGTCGTGAAGAAGAGTAACAATCGTGATAACTCCATATTTCCAAGATGAAACCGGTCTAGAGACCTTGCGAAAAGCGTAAGTGATAAAAAGAATAATAGCGAGTATGACCATAATAATAGAGATAATCGCTTTTCGCTTAAGTTCGCTTCCGACAGACGGACCAATCGAGGTAAAGCTTTTTTCCAAAACAGGATATTTGCCTTCAAGAGACAAAGACTTGGAAAGCATTTGATGTTCCGGTTCGCTTAAATCGCGAGTCTTGATTAGATAATCATTTTCTGCCGTCGGCTGAATAATCGCTTGATTTATATTAAGCGTCTTAATAGCATCCTCTAGTAAAGATATTTCCGGACGGCCACCAGCATAACTTACTTCAAGTAAAGCTCCCCCCTTGAAATCAATGCCGGGTTTTAGACCAAAGGTAAAAATAAAAATTACCGAAACAATAATCAAAATAGTTGAGAGAAACAGGAATATTTTTTTGTATTTTGTAATAAACATAATTTAGCTGGAAATTATAAAGTTCATAAAATTAAAAATCATTTTGAAAAACCGCTGCCAAAAAGAAATTTGGTAAATGAATTGCTTTTTTCAATGCCCAGAGCATAAAGAAAAATGCGGGAAATTGTAATTGCCGAGAGCATTGACACCAGAACACCTAAGCCAAATGTCAGCGCAAAACCTTTTATTAAAGGGGTACCGAGCCAAAATAAAATAATTGAGGTAATAATGCTTGAAGTATTAGAATCCCTAACTGAAGGCCAAGCTCTGGAAAAACCGGTATGAATGCCTAGAGATATGCTGTTCCCTTTTTTGATTTCTTCTTTCATTCTTTCAAAAATAAGTACATTGGCATCAACCGCCATTCCAAGTGAAATTATAAATCCGCCAATTCCAGCAGCTGTCAAAGTAACGGGAAGCAATTTGAAAAGCGCCAATACAATAGCGGTATAAAATGAAAGAGCAACAACGGCAATAAAACCGGGCAATCGATACCAAAGAATTAAAAAAAGGGCTACTAATAAAAACCCTATAACTGCCGCTTTAACTCCAGCGTTCACTGCTGATTCTCCCAAAGTAGCCCCGATAGTTTGCGTGGAAAGAAGAGTTATAGGAACTGGAAGAGCGCCTGAATTCAATCTGCCTACCAGTAGTTTTGCTTCATTTGGAGTAAAATTGCCGGAAATAACAGCTTGGCCATTAGGAATCTCCTCGCGAACTACCGGAGTGGACACTGGAGCGCCGTCTAGATAAATAGCCACCATCTTACCAATATTATCCTTAGTTATCTGCGCAAAAAGTTTTGTGCCGGTATCGTCAAATTGTAAACTTACTCTTGGTTCGCGAGTATTTTGATCAAACTCTAAGGTCGCTCTTTTTAAATATCGTCCGGTAAGTTCCGTCGCAATAAATTGAGAATTTACGTCTAGAGTTATCTTGCCGTCTTTATCCACAGTCGCATTTTTGGGAGTGTCTTTGGGCGCTTCAGTTTTGAATTCTAAAATCGGAGTCTGACCAATCATTTCCACCGCTAGCTTTACATCGGTTACTCCAGGCAAATCAACTATCAACTGCTCTCCCCCTCCGGAAATAAATCCGCCACGCTGTACCTGCACTACTGGTTCGGAAACTCCAAAAAGATTTACGCGACGCTCAATTACATCGCGAAGCGCATCCATTGAACTAGAAACTTCGCCAGACGGCACAGCGCTAACATCGGCTTTATATATTAAATGACTGCCTCCGGACAAATCAAGACCTAAACGAAAGGGAAATTTCTTGAAAAATGCTTTTTGGGTTTCAAAATTTTTATTTAATTTGGATTCGGTTTTAAAAACAAAAAAAGCCACACCGGAACCGAAAACAAGTATTATTAGCGCCAAAATTATTCTTTTCTTCATAAAGATACGAACATACTATCTGTTTTTCATAAAATAAGCAACTTTAATAAAACTTCACCCGACGATTAAGTCGGCTGGATGAGGGATAAGTGAGGATCTCACTTTTGAACTCTTTTGGCTCTTCGAAGTTTGATAAAAACGATGAGCATAAGAGCGTTGAAAAGAACAATTGCACTCGAGAGTTGAAGATAAAAGTCCAGTCAAGAGCTTCTCTTTTTTTTGTTTTGCAAGCGTCATATCTATAAATGTCATTATGGAAGAGAAGACGCTTAGACAAATGAACAAAGAGGGATATTGAAGGAACATGAGTATGAAGCGTTGAAGTAGCCATTTTTTCATAAGATTACCTTTTAATCCCTATATTATCATAAATTGTGTATGTTTTGTAGATGCCGTCCTAGTAGTTTAGCTAGGTCTTGCCTAGCTAGGTTCGTTAAAACTGAGCCAATCAAATATTTCCCTACTAAGAGATTCTTTACTTGAAAAATATTTTGGGAAAGCTTCTGTATTTAAAATTTTATTTTGAACTCTTTCAAATTCCATGTAATCAATGTAAGTGCAATATTTGTAATTCAATAAATGATCTAGGGCTTCTTTTTTATTACTGATTCCTTTCTCTTTCCAGTTTTTATATATAAGTTTTAAAGAATTTAAATGAATATATGAAAAGAGATATTTTAAATATCTATCATTTCCTACATGTTGTGATTTAAATTTTCCTTCGAAAAGTCCACCGGCCCTTTCGTATTTTTTGTTATAATACATCACATAAGCTGTTGAGACTTTTTGCATAAATTTACTTATATTACCGTCCTCCCCTTGCGTGATTAGTAAATGAAAATGATTAGGCATAAGAACATATGCGCCAATACTTACTAAAAATTTTCCTCTTTCTATACTAAACAAATCTTGACCTTTAGGTATATTAAAAATTTTAAAATTTTCTTGATTATTACACGCATACAGTAATCCAATAAAGCGTTCATAATCAGCTTTGTTATGAAAAATTTTTTGTTTACTATTCCCACGATTATAAATATGATAATACTCACCCGGTACAAACGATACTTTGCGAATAGACATATTTTAATTATACATTATTACTATAGCTAGTACTATAGCTAGGCAAGACCTAGCTATCTAGCTAGATCGTTTTACAAAATAAGCAATTAGAGCGCCGAGAATAAAACCACCCAAAATATCAATCGGAAAATGTACTCCGGCGATGATGCGCGCAAAACCGATCAAAAGAGCAAAAAACATAAAAACATAACCAACTTTTTTGTTTGTGAAAAATAGCGCAAAAGCGACAGCGGAAGCAACGGCTGTATGCCCAGACGGAAAAGCATACCCGGTTTCTACAAAAAGAGACTGAACTTGCGGGAAGATGTCAAAAGGTCTTTGTGTGTGAATCAAAATTTTTAATATTTTAGCCAGACCCCAAGCAAGACCTCCGGATACGCACACCAAAAAAAATTCTCTCCATTTTTCCATAAGTTCTTTGACTGGATTTTGGGAAAGAAAAATTTTGTGATGAAAAAGCAAAAACAGAAAAGCCAAGATTATCACAATATATATAAAATCAGCAGCGAAAAAAACAATAATTTTATCAAAAAAAGCTGATTGATGAGTTAAATTGTAGAAAAAGTTAAATATTATTTGATTCATATATTTTGGAGCCGGCCCGAGCTTTCGCGAGAGATTGCGCTACTTTTAATACATTTTTAAGAAGCATAGCGACAGTCACTGGTCCTACCCCTCCGGGAACAGGAGAAACATATCCTGCTATATTTTTTACAGATTCCAAGTCAACATCGCCGACTATGCTTGTTCTAACATTTGGCGAACCATTCACCTCTTCGGAGGTGCCCGCATCTATCAAAATTGCTCCATTCTTAATCATATCGCCAGTAATATATTTCCCCTTTCCCATACCTGAAATTATAACATCAGCTTCTTTAATAAGCTTTTCTTTATTTTCGGTTTTACTGCTAACTACAATAGGAGATAATCCTCTTAAATCAAGCAGCGCTTTGACAGGTCGACCTACTAACTCTCCTTTTCCTAAAACAATAATATTTTTAGCTGTAAAATCAAGATTTAGTGAATCAAGAAGCGCCATACAAGCAAGCGCTGTGGGATATCCTAAATCTGTTTGATTACTGTAGTTATTGTAAAATTTCTCACTTGCAAAAGTACCCAAACAATCAACATCTAAATGAGAATCAATGCTGTCAAGAACAGCTCGGCGATTTAAATGTTCGGGTAAAGGCAGCTGCACGATTATCCCGCACATGTTTTTAATTTTATTTAAATTTTTTATTTCTTTTATTAATTCTTCGTTAGTTATGGAGGCCGGAAAATTCGCATTATGAAATTTAGTGCCAACGGATTCTGCGGTCTTCGCCTTCATCCGCACGTATTGCGCCGAGGACGGATCGTTCCCCACAAGCACGTCACAAAAAACCGGCACAAAATCTAACTTGGAGATTTCTTCCCTTATATTTTCCAATATGGAACTAGCTAATTTTTTCCCATCAATTATATTCATAGGTTTTATCTTTTTAACTAACTAGCTAATTAGCTATAAGCCAGAAAGCTATTAATCATGCTCCCAGAAATTCATTCTTCGTGTCATCTCTGTGCACCGATCTTGCGTATCTTTTCATACTCATCAAAATTCCCAAACCCGCAAATTCAGTCAGAAGATGCGAACCGCCATAACTCATAAAAGGCAATGGAATACCTGTAATCGGCATCAATCCCAAATTCATACCAATATTTATAAATATATGGCTAATAAAAAAAATAGCAATGCCCATACTGAAAAGTATTTCAAAATTATATGCTCCCAAAGTGGCAGAATAAAGGATCCTCAAAATAATAGCTCCATAAAGCAAAAGAATCAAAAAAGATCCGATTAGACCCCACTCTTCAGCGTATGCGGCGAAAACAAAGTCAGATTGGGGTTGCGGCAAAAATTTCAACCTGGACTGCGTACCGAAACCCAAACCTTTTCCGGTAATCTGACCAGAACCTACCGCAATGGTAGATTGAAACGCATTGTAACCGGAACCATGTATATCGGCTAAAGGATTTATAAAGTCAACAATGCGAGCTTTCTGATACGGAGCAAAAACTAAAAACCAAAGTGACGCGAAAATTATCAAACCGGAACCAAAGACTAAAAGCAAATGCATCTTGGAAATTCCAGAAACAAGAACCATACCAAGCCAGATAAAAAATATAATCATTGCAGAACCAAAATCAGGCTGTAATAACACCAAGACAAAAGGTATGAATGCGTAGAAACCGGAAATAAAAATATGTTTTATGTCTCTGATCTCCACGTGGCGGCGAGAAAAATATTTTGCCAAAATAAGCACTAAAACCAGCTTCATTATGTCAACCGGCTGAAAAGAAAAATAGCCAAAATCAAACCAACTTTTAGCGCCGTGGGAAATATTGCCAAAAATAAAAAGTATCAGTAAAATTAGAGAATTTAAAAAAAATATAAATACCAGCACGTCGGTGCGTTTTAAAAACCTAAAATCTATGAAAGAAAAAATGAAAAAAATGGCGACGGATGCCAGCACCCAGACAATTTGTTTGCTAAAAAAATCGCCCGCATCCTCTAACGGCGCAAAACTTTTCATTGTCACAAGTCCGGCAATAATTATTGGAAGTATAAAAAGAATCAAGAGCCAATCTATCCTACTGGAGACTTTTCTTACAAAATTTTGTGATAACTCCATTTTATTTTAATTGCACCAAGAAAATGTTGTACATCGGAATTATTTCTTTAGTAATGGCTTTATCCGATAAGGGTTCGGGCCAAGTAAAATTAACTATAGCAGTCTCCTCAAAAACAAGCTGATCTAGATAAGTGCGGCTGGCAGAAATAGCGTTATGATTCGCATCATATAAAATAGCAACTACATCTATTTCTGGAATAACAAAGAATGAGTTATTTTTTATCGTAGCGAAAAGTCTGGGCATTGTGGCTTCATCGGTAAGATTGATGTCTGAAACTAAAACTTGCAACTGGTTGATTTTTTCTTGCGAGACCTGAATCCACTCCGGTATTTGCGTGAATTCAAAAGTAGTGTAAACAGGAACAGAATTTCCGATATCTATTCCCGGCTCAAAAATAGCAAAACTGCCGGACGGAGGTATGTACGTACTGCCTTCGCGCTTGCCTATATAAATATTATTTTTATCAGCAAAACGAAATCTATAATTTATTTTATTAATGGCGATATTTTTATTATGATTCTTAAGATAGGCAACCGCATTATAGCGCCCGGGAATAACCTTAAAGGCGCGGGCCCAAAGCACTGAAATTTGGTCCACTTGCTCAATGCATGCCCTAGCGCACAATCCTCCGCAGTCCACCCCTGTTTCATTTCCGTTTTGTTTGTTGTCCGTACAGCTTGGCGTTTTATTCAATCTGGGAGAAATTATTAAAAATCCAAAGATTAAAAAAAATAAAACAAGAACAGTTATATAAAGAATTTGCCTTTTAGAAGCCCATGTCATAAGAATATAATAACATTAAAGACAGAAAAAACCAGTTCTTGTCATCAAAAAATAATTTCATATTTACGCGACAAAAAAACCACCCTTTGATAAACTCAGAGTACCGCAAGTAAATCCTCTAATCATATACAGAAGTATATCATAAAATCTTACGAATTATATTTTTTGTTTCATTGAGATTGCTCACCGATTTATAATTAACTCCTGTTCTGACAACAGCATAATCATTACCACCGGGGAATATCGCATCTCCAATAAAAAACATTTTACTAACTGGGATTTTTAAATATTTTTTAATTTGACCGATACCATAAGCCTTATCAATCCCCCGTTTGGTTACATCTATTGTGGTAAATCCGGCAGCTCGAACTTCTAAATCAGAAAGTCTCTTTGCTACCAATTTCGCAATTTTCATCTTCGTCGGCAAATTATCCCTTAACCATTCCTTTTTCATTTTTACTCCTTTAGCTCCCAATTTTTTAACCAAGTCTTGCCCGTATACCGAAAAAGCAACTTGGGTCTTTCTATTTTCAATAATTTTCCCATAAGTTTTTTTTGGATGTTTGTATCCTATTTCTTTAAAAACATCCTGAAATGCTTTCTTCGTCTTTGTTATTTCAGCAGGACTTAATGATAAAGAATAGATCTTTTTCCACCCGTGGTTATATTTATAAAAAGTGGTAGAAGTAGCGGGAAATAAAAAAAGATTTTTTAAGAGTTCCTTTCTGCATTTAAGCCGGCGAAGAAATAATTCTTGAAAAACACCATACTTTCCGCCACCGATAACAGCAACTTTTTTAACTTCAAGTAATTTAGCTATCAATCCCAACATCTCTGAATCCATAGGAGATTTTGTCTCTATGAGAGTTCCATCTAAATCAAAGACAAATAAATCTTTTTGTCTAAAGTTTTCGAATGAAAATATCTTATTTTTCATTCGCATATTATACCATTCTGCAGTTATAAATATAAAAACTCAAAATTTTGTACGGAGCCAAGAAGCTGTAAAAAATCCGTTTTTATGGTAGATTACATGGATACTGATGCATACGCGATAAAGGTATTTAGTGCATGACAATGAAAGGTTTACTTATACAATTCAAGATGTTCTTTATCTTTATAATGGACCTGACGGCGGCGTTTGGCGCGCTTTTTTTGATGATTCTTTTGAGATACGGAATAAATAATTTAAATATGGAATTAAAGGCTCATATTATTCCATTTTCAATTATTATTTCACTATTTATCTTAATTTTTTATATATTTAACTTATATTCTTTCAGATTCAATAAAAATACGACAGAGTTCATCAATTCTTTCGCAAAAAGTTTAATGATCTCATTTTCAATTTCGGTTTTAATTTTTTATATATTTGGAGATTTTTTTAAATTAACCCCAAAAACAAATTTGGTCATATTCACTGGAATATTTGGAATTGTCGATTTTTATTTAAGGATATTGATAAAAAGATATTTTACACATAAAAGGATAAATAGAAAAATAATAATCATAAGTACAGAGAGAGACAGTCTCGTTGAAGAATTAAATCGCAATCAAAATATCGGCTATGAAATAATCAAAGAAACAAACGATTTTGATCTAAACCAAATCATCGGTCTTGATCCAGATGTGGTTGTAATTAATGAAAATAAAGAAATAGAATTCAATAAAATTTATATTTTAATTAAAAAAGGAATTTCTGTTTACACGATAAATAATTTCTATGAAGAAATATTCCAAAAAGTTCCAGCTGAAAAACTGGAGAAAGATGAGGTCATAGATTACATAAGCAAAAGCAAAACAATTTTTAATTTTGCAAAAAGAATTCTCGATATAATTTTGTCTCTCGTGCTAATCATAGTATTGTCACCTGTTTTCATATTAGTGGCAATACTCATTAAAACAACATCAAGGGGACCTGTGTTATATAAACATACAAGAATTGGTTTTAATAACACCAAGTTTATGATTTACAAATTTAGATCTATGTATGTGGATGCTGAAAAAAACGGAGCAGTATGGACAAAAGACAACAAAAAGGATCCGAGAATCACAGCAATTGGAAGATTTATAAGGGAAACACATTTAGATGAAATTCCGCAACTTACAAACATTCTAAAAGGAGACATTTCTTTCGTCGGACCTCGGCCAGAAAGACCTGAATTCGTAAACGAATTAAAAATGAATATACCTTATTATGATTTAAGACATTCTGTAAAAACCGGCCTTACTGGATGGGCGCAAGTAAATTATAAATATGGTTCTTCGACAGAAGACGCTAAAGAAAAATTAAAATATGATTTTTTTTATATCAAAAATAGAAATATCTTTTTTGATATAGTGATTATTCTTAAAACAATAGCAAAAATATTTACTTATTAAAATATGGAAAAAATAAAGAACTTCTTTCTTGAGAATTCGAATACTAGACAGACTATAATAAAAAATACTTTCTGGCTTTTTACCGGAGAGGCCTTGGGACGTCTGATTAAACTGGGTCTTATCGTATATGCGGCAAGAGAGTTGGGATCCGGAGGCTGGGGGATTTTTGCTTATGCGCTATCTGTCGCATCGCTCTTGATGATTTTTTCCGATATAGGAATAGAGAATCTGGTGGCCAGAGAAATATCACAAAAAAAAGAAAATCATAAAATGTTTATTTCAGCAGCTTTTTTATTAAAAAGCATTGTTTTGACAATAAGTATCGCCTTGGTAATTTTCGTAAGTCCGTACATATCAAATGTAACAGAAGCCAGAGGGCTATTTTTCATAATAGCCGTTATTTTCTTTTTTGACGTAATTAGAAATATGGGTTTTGCCATCAATAGGGTTATGGAAAAAATGGAAAGAGAAATGATTACAAAAGTAATCATGAATTTTGTCATTTTGGGATTGGGAATCGTTTTAATAAACATAGACCCGTCTCCTCTATCGCTGGCCATAGCTTATGCAACAGGAAGCGCTACGGGTGCTCTATTGATCCTGTCTTTCATCCGAAAAAACATAGTTGAATTTATCACGAAAACAAACACGGAAGCCGTAAAACTTGTCCTGAAAACCGCTCTGCCGTTTGCTATTATATCCTTGGTGGGAAGCGTAATGGGCAATACTGACATATTTATGCTTGGCATATGGAAAGCCCCTGAAGATATCGGTCTTTACGCGGCAGCTCAAAGGTTTTTCCAATTTATCATTATTATTCCATCAATGATTGCCAGCGCGTCATTTCCTCTAATGGCGAGATTGGCCAACAAAGACAATGAAAAATTTAAAATCACCTTGGAGAAAATTCTTGCAATTTTTATGCTGATAGGAATTCCAACCACCTTCGGGGGGCTCATTCTGGCAAATCAAATTATCCCGTTTGTCTTTGGCCAAGCATATCTTGAAGCAATTCCCGTATTTCAAATACTTATGATAATGTTGTTGGTTTCCTTTCCGTTAATTTTACTGATAAATTCCATCTTTGTATATAATCAACAAAAAAAATTAGTAGTGGTAAATGTATTTGGCGTTGTTGTGAATGTGATATTAAATTTTTTCTTAATTCCAAAGTTTGGGATAACTGGAGCAGCAGTAGCCACCTTAGCTTCAACGTTAATTATCACTTGGACTATGTGGAGAAAAATGAAAAAAATAAATAACTTTGAGATACTACCGACACTAAAGACAGTTATTTTACCAGTCATGGTTATGTCTCTGATAATTTTAATTCTTAAATACTTTGGCATTGGGGTAATATTTAACATTATAATTTCTTCTGCGGTCTATTTCTGGGTTTTATTTTCGATAAAAAAATCCATCTTTATAGAATTAAAAGAAATCATGGGCGGTTAGCTAATATCAGTTCGACAACAAAAATCAGTGAAATTTTTATAAATCTATATTATAATGAAGAAATTAAAATATTTATCTCATATGAGAAATAACACAAAAGGCATAATATTGGCAGGTGGCAATGGCACAAGACTCTATCCCCTGACACTGGCAATGAGTAAACAACTCTTACCGGTCTATGACAAGCCAATGATTTTCTACCCATTGTCTATTTTAATGCTCGCTGGCATCAGGGAAATTTTAATTATCTCAACACCTAGTGATTTGCCAAATTTCAAAAAACTTCTAGGTACTGGTGAGAATTTTGGTCTAAAGTTATCATATGCTGAGCAACCCTCCCCTGACGGACTTGCTCAGGCTTTTATAATCGGTGAGAAATTCATCGGGAAAAGCAATGTGGCAATGATCCTCGGCGATAACATATTTTATGGCAATGGATTGGTAAAAATTTTAAAGAAAGCTGTGAGAAATAAAAATCGCGCGACTATTTTCGGATACTATGTTAATGATCCGGAAAGATTCGGGGTTGCCGAATTTGACGCAAAAGGCAAAGTAATATCAATAGAAGAAAAACCCAAAAAACCAAAATCCAATTATGCCATTACTGGTCTTTATTTTTATGACAATCGGGTTATTGAATTTGCAAAAAAAATCAAACCGAGTGCTCGCGGAGAATTGGAAATAACAGACGTTAACAAGTTATATCTAAAAGCAGGTCATCTAGATGTTGAGCTACTGGGACGTGGTTTTGCTTGGCTGGATACTGGAACAATAACTTCTCTAATAAATGCTAATGATTTTGTAAAAATTATAGAAGAGAGACAAAATACTAAAATAGCGGCCTTGGAAGAAATAGCATATAAAAATGGATGGATAAAACGCAATGATTTGATTAAAATTGCAAAACAATATGAAAAATCGCAATATGGCCAATATCTTATGCAAGTAGCCTTGGGAAACAGAAAAGAATAAGAACTCTCGCATTAAATAATATGAAAATTACCCCAACAAACATAAAAGGCGTTTCAATAATCGAGTTAGATATATTTGAAGATGCTCGCGGGTGGTTCATTGAATCCTATAATAAAAAAAATCTGGCAAAGCACGGCATAAATGCCAATTTCGTTCAAGATAATCACTCTTTTAGTAAACTCAAGGGAACACTTAGGGGATTGCATTTCCAAAACCTTCCTCACCCCCAGGCTAAACTAACTACCTGCACAAGGGGTGCGGTCTTGGATGTCGCCGTAGACTTGAGAAAAAATTCATCCACCTATAAAAAATGGGTTTCCGTTGAACTGACGGAAAAAAATAAAAAACAGCTTTTCGTACCAAGAGGTTTTGCACATGGATTTATGACTTTAACTGATAACACTGAATTCCAATACAAGATTGATAATTATTATGATAAAGAATCAGACAAAAGTATTCGTTTTGATGATCCGGAAATTGGAATAGATTGGGGAAACGAAAATCCTATTCTTTCAGAAAAAGATAAAAATGCGCCGTTCTTAAAAGATTCTAACATTAACTTTTAATTATATGAAAATATTAGTCACAGGCGGAGCTGGATTCATAGGTTCAAATTTTATCATTTATATGATGGAAAAATATCCTGACTATAAAATAGTCAATCTAGATAAACTCACCTACGCGGGTAATTTGGAGAATCTAAAAAGTGTAAAAAAAAATCCTAATTACACATTTATCCATGGTGATATTTGTGACATAAAAACAGTAAGAAGTGCAATGATTGGGTGTGACATGGTAGTACATTTCGCAGCTGAATCTCATGTTGATAGATCCATTAATGAGCCCGCGGTGTTTATACAAACAAATGTCATTGGAACTGAAATATTACTTGAAACAGCACTAGAACTAGGAATTAAAAGATTTCACCATGTTTCTACAGATGAAGTTTTTGGCACATTATCACTAGACAACACTGCGGAAAAGTTCACCGAAACAACGCCATATTCTCCCAGATCTCCCTATTCTGCATCAAAAGCCGGATCAGACCATTTAGTGAGAGCTTTTATTGAAACATATAATTTCCCTGCTACAATCTCAAACTGCACAAATAATTATGGACCATTTCAATTTCCTGAAAAAATAATTCCCCTCTTTATTACAAATGCTTTTGAGAATAAACCCCTGCCAATTTATGGTAAAGGCAAAGCCATTCGTGATTATCTTTATGTAGTTGACCACTGCGTAGCAATTGATTTGATTATTCATAAAGGTAAAATTGGAGAAACCTATTGTATAGGTGGAGATTCAGAAAAAAACGGAGTGGAAATTGCCGACACTATTTTAAATTTACTAGATAAGCCACAAAGTCTAAAAACTTTCGTGGAGGACCGTAAAGGACACGATATGCGTTACGCAATGGATCATTCAAAAATCACCAATGAATTGGGCTGGAAACCATCAGTTACATTTAAAGAAGGAATTCAAAAAACTATTAAATGGTATAAAATAAACAAGTCTTGGTGGCAAAAAATTATCTCAAAAAAACAATGAAAAAAATACTTTTCACAGGTGGAAATGGACTTCTAGGAAGAGAATTTAAAAAATTGGTTGTAGAAGGATTGTATCCCACACACCGAGAATTTGATGTTACCAACTACAAAGCCATGGAGGAATATCTGAAAAACAAGGAAGTCTCCAGCATCGTTCATGCTGCTGCTTTTATATCCCCTCCTAGGGTGGATAGTGATCCGTTGCTAGCTCTTGAAACCAATATTAATGGAACTGTTAATGTCGTTAAATTATGCATAGAATATAATCTAAAAATTATTTATATAAACTCAGACTATATATTTAAGGGAGACAAAGGAAGATATAAAGAAGAGGATCCCGTTTATCCGGTGAATAAATATGGATGGTCAAAACTTGGTGGTGAATGTGCCGTGAGAATGTATGATAATTCACTAATAATAAGAACAACATTCGGACCAAATGAATTTCCCTACGATAATGCATTTATTGATCAATGGACAAGCAGAGAAAAAGTATCAGTAATAGCCGATCTCATCATTAAATTAATTAAAAAACATGCTGTCGGTGTTTATCATGTTGGCGGTAAAAGAAAAACAGTATTTGAATATGCAAAAAAAGTAAGTCCATCAAAGAATACAGGGAAGATTGCAAGAAAAGACGTTCCGTTCAAACTTCCGAAAGATACTTCGCTTGATTGCAGTAAACAGAATAAATTATTAAAAATTAAAATAAAATAAAAAATGAAAATTTTAATTGGCGGTGGAGCTGGATATATAGGATCAAGATTAATACCAGAATTAATCGCTCTGGGACACGAAATTGATGTTGTAGATCTGCTTTGGTTTGGCAATCACTTGCCGGAAAAGGTAAAGGTGATTAAAAAAGATCTTTTTGATATTTCGGCCAAAGATATGAAAGGATATGAGCAATTTATATTTCTTGCGGGATTGTCGAATGATCCTATGGCAGAGTATGATCCAGCTAAAAATTTCATTTACAACGGCGCATTGCCGTCATATCTTGCCTATGAAGCAAAAAAGGTCGGAATTAAAAGATTTATTTATGCTTCTTCGTGTTCGGTTTATGGTTATACGATGAACAAACTTTACAATGAAGAATCGCCTGTCAACTGCGAATATCCTTACGGAATATCAAAACTCCAAGGTGAACGGGGCGTAATGCAAATACAGGATAAAGATTTTTCGGTAATAGCATTGCGACAAGGAACAGTTTCGGGATACAGCCCTCGCATGCGGTTCGATCTCCTCATTAATACCATGTTTAAGACAGTAATGACCGAGGGAAAAATGACGGTGAACAATCCCGATATTTGGAGACCGGTACTGGACATAAGAGACGCCGTCACCATGTATATAAAAGCAATACAAGCAGACTATTCTATAAGTGGAATATTTAATGTAGCTTCCGACAACTATACCGTGGGACAAATAGCGGATATTGTCAAATCGGAGATGGAAAAATTAACAAGAAAAAAAATAAGCGTGGAGGTAAGAGGCATTAAGGATTTTAGAAATTATAAAGTAAGCATGGAAAAAGCCAAAACAGAGCTTGGCTATAATCCACAGTATGTTGCAGCGAATACCATTAAAGACATTTTTGAGCATTTAAAAGAATACGGGGATTTTTCTGACGAATTATTCTATAATATTAAGACTTTTTTAAAAATAGATACGACTAAAAAATGAAGGAAATACGGCTAAGTGTTTGTATACCAACATATGAAATGAACGGGGAAGCGACGAGAATGCTTACACGCAGTTTTAATATGCTTAAAAAACAAACCTTTAAAGATTTTGAAGTGGTTGTATCAGATAATTCGGAAGATGACATAGTCAAGAATATATGCACAAGCTTCGCATATCAATCACTAAATATAAATTATTTCAAAAATCCGAGAAAAGGGGCATCAAAAAACACAAATGAGGCTATGAAAAGGGCAAATGGAAAACTGATAAAAATATTGCATATGGATGATTATCTGGCAGATGAAAACTCTTTACAAGATATAGTGGACAATCTCAAAGGGCATTGGCTGGTAACTGGGTGTGGACATGACAGGGGTAATGGAAAAATAATAGATATACATTTCCCAAAATATAATAAAAAAATATATTTAGGTAAAAACACTATAGGCGCACCTTCAGTTCTAACAATTAAAAACGAAAACCCACTTTTTTTTGATGGAAGCTTGATTTGGTTGAATGACTGTGATTATTATAAGAGATGTTATGAAAAATTCGGCGAACCGGATATTTTAAACAAAGTGAATGTCGTTATAGGCTTGGGTAAACATCAAACAACTAGTAACATAGATAACGAATTAAAGAAAAGAGAAAGAGCATACATGAAAGAAAAATTCAAAGACCAGAAAAATGACTTGAATACTTTCTCAAGACTGTGGCAAGACATTATGATATCAGTTAAAAAGATATTTTTTTAGTTGCCAAGAAATATCCTGCTCTCTTCCTCTGATAAAGAAGCATTATATAAACTCTTGTCGTTATGAACTACGTCAATTCTCCCTAAAAAAGGTCTGAGTTTATATCGCCAATATTGAACTTCGGAAAAACCTGGATACCATCCGACAGTTCCGCCGAAATACAGGATGAGTGCCGTTAGAATGGCATCCATGGGCAATGCGCCGTTCCATTGCCCCTGTATATACGAAGATAAAAGATCAATAGCGGCCAAAAGCTCCTTTTCATTGGAAAAATGTTCAACAAAGAAATTCCTGTTAAGCACTACCCCGCCCCAGCCGGCAAAATACATATTCCTGATATAGCCCGGAATAGAACTGTTGCGAGTCTTCAGTAAAGAAGTGACTTCGCCTCCGCTGTAATGATGATTTGATTTGATGGAATTCCAGTCAAATTTCAGTTTCCTTATTTTACGAAAAACCTTGGTATCGTCCTCCAATATCATTAAGAAATCTTCCTTCGAATTTTGCGCGGCAAACAATAATCTTTTTACGTAAGATGTGAGCTGTTCTTTAGATAAAAAATAAAGAGTGGTGCCATTCCCTGTTCTATTGGTTAAATATTCATAATTACAGTTAAAATACGAGGCAATATGGCTCATATCGTCCCCCTGATCGCAAAATAAATGAACTGTGCCCATGGGATATATTTTCCTAAAAGAAGCAAGTGTTGCAATAACACATTTTGGCTTTTTATAACATTGATAAAATGCGCACATAGAAGGCTCATTGTAAATATTGTTATTGGATCTTAAATAATCGTAAACGGTAAAAAAACGTAAAAAAACACTTTGCAGTCTAAAACTTACCCCTTTTATAATTTTTTTAAATAAAGTCATAATAAAAAAACTCGCCAAATTATACCAAATAGACAGCTTAATATAAAGAAAATTATAAGAGCTTTTATCTTGGCTTGCGCTATGCTAAGATAATTTGATGATACCTGTATTAAAACCAACAATAGATAAACAAACCAAGAAGGAACTCTTGAAAGTCCTGGACTCCGGCTGGTGGGGTTTCGGTCCGAAAACCCAAGAGTTTGAAAGAAAATTTGCAAAATATGTGGGCGCAAAATATTGCGTGGCCACCAACTCCGGCACTTCGGCCTTGGATCTGTGCCTTAAGGTTTATAACATTAGAGGCGGAGAACTTATCACCACCCCGATGACTTTCGTCTCCGATGCGATTGTGGGTGAATGGAATGGAATGGACGTAACTTTTGCAGATATAGATCCTGATACTCTATGCCTTGATCCAAAAACACTTGTTGTCACACCCAAGACAAAAGCAATCATCACCGTTGATTCTCATGGTAGACTCGCAGACGTAAAAAGAATACGAAAAAAATTTAAGGGACTCATTATTGAAGATGCGGCGCACGCGATGTATACCCCGGGAGCAGGCAAAGATGCAGATATCACTATCTGGAGCTTTCAAGCCGTAAAATCTATGCCAATGTGGGATGGAGGCGCTATTACCACCAATGACGAGAAAATTTATAAGAAGCTTCGCACCTTGACCTGGCTTGGGGTAGAAAAATCAACATATGATAGAGCCGTGGGGAAAAAATACACTTGGGATTATGATATAACTCAAAGCCAGGGCATTAAAGCATACATGACAGATGTGCAAGCAATCGTAGGATTGGGACAATTGCGCCGATTGGAGCAAACCAACAAGAGAAGAAGAGCCATTCAAGAAATGTATAACAAGGCATTTAAAAACATGAAAGAAATAGAAATTCCCGAATATTCGTATACTGTGCAATACTACACAATGAAATGCGAAAATAGGAACGAATTGAGTGAGTACCTAGCGGAAAATGGCATCGCCACATCAGTACACTTTAAGCCACTTTCTGAAATGACTTATTGGAAAAAAGCCGTTAAGAGGCCGATACCGATTACAAATAGAGAATGGGGGAGACTTCTCACTCTTCCTGTTCACAATGCGCTTACTGACAAAGAAATCAAATTTATTATAAGCAAAGTGAAAGAATTTTATGCGAGATAAAATTTTAATTACCGGCGGCGCAGGCAAACTCGCCACTGAATTAAAAAAACACTTAAAGGGTGACTACCTAAGTAGAAAAGACTTTGATTTTACGAAACCTATTACGCTAAAGAAAAAGTATGATTTGATAGTGCACATTGGCGCCTATACAAATGTAAAAAAAGCTGAATTTGAAGAAAAAAAAGAATGTTTTATGGTAAATGTTTATGGTACTTTTAATTTAGTGCAACATTACAAAGACATACCCTTTATTTTTATTTCAACCGAATTCGCCACAAATCCTTTTGCAGTTTATGCTTTAACAAAAAAACTAGGCGAAGAGATAGTGCATACGCATCCAAATCATCTTATTTTAAGAACACTTTTTAAACCAAATCCATTCCCTTTTGATAAGGCGTATATAGATCAATATACCCAAGGTGACTATGTAGATGTAATAGCAAAATTACTAGCTAAAAGAATAAAAACTTGGGATAAAAAAACAAGTGGGTTGGAATATTTAGGTACTGGAAGAAAAACGATATTTGAACTTGCCAAAAGAACGCGCCCAGATGTAAAACCAAATAGTATTCACGATTACATGAAAGAAACCGGGCTTTTTGTTCCAAAAGATTATGAGTAAAATAAAACTCCAAAATGTCACTCTTTGTTGTATGGGTTCAGAAAAATATCGGATCCAGCAACAAAAAACTCTCGATTATAGTTCGAAAAATATAGAATTTGGAGCTATCAAAAATATTATTGTAAATACAAGCACTATTGATGAATGGAATAGGGCTATTGTATTTGATTTAGGAGATTACATAGATACTGATTTTGCTTTACTGATACATCCGGATGGAGGCATAGGGGAACCGCAATTGTGGCGTGAAAATTGGTTAAATTATGATTTTATTGGAGCTCCTTTCCCCCTTCCGACAGACAATTTCTCTTACAGAGATATAAATGGAAAAATCCAAAGAGTTGGCAACAGCGTTTCTCTACGCTCTAAAAAACTTATGCGTCTGCCAAAGGAGATAGGAATGGAATGGAAATCATTTCATGGGTATTGGAACGAAGATGGGTATATCTGTGTGAATATGAGGCATATTTTTGAAAAACACGGATGTAAGTTCGCACCTTTTGAAGAGTCTTTGCTTTTTGGAAGAGAGATGCCGTTGCCGGAAAATAAGGGACTGAAAACTTTTGTATATCATAAAACAATAGGTGAAAATGCTTGTTACCCAAATTTTGAGACGGGAAATTTAATAGTCACCGAAATGTATAACGGGCAAGGATTGGGCAACCAACTCGCCTGTTATGTGACGACACGTACAATAGCTCTGGATAAGGGATACGATTTCGCGATTATGCGTCCTGAAAAATTTAAGGGGTTTCATTTTTTTAACTTGGATTTTGGAAAAGAAGTTGTCGGCGGACGGGGTCCGGAGAGCGGACCTCCAAAAAAATTACCGGATGGAATTTTTCATTATTACAGTGAAAAACAAATTCTGCATCCTAAAAACGGATCCGATATAAGACTGTATAATGAGAACTTGGTAAATGTATTTCCAAATACGAAGATAGACGGCATGATGCAGGATGAAAAATACTTTGAACACAAAAAAAACGAAATAAAAGAATGGCTGAAAGTTAAAGAGGGATACGAATGCTTTGATTATGCTGATGATAATACTTGTATCATAAATTTTAGAGGTGGAGAATACGCAAGGCACAAAGATCTCTATTTAAGCAAGAAATACTGGGAAGACGCCGTAAATAATATGCTAAAAATAAACCAAAATTTTAAATTTTTCGTTATTACCGATGATACCCACGAGGCGAAAAAATTCTTCCCCAATTATGATGTTTTTCATTTCAATATTGCGAAGGATTACGTGATTGTGAAAAATGCGCATTATCTGATTCTTTCTAACTCCAGCTTTGCATGGTTCCCTGCTTGGTTATCTGAAAACCTAAAGTATTGTATTGCTCCAAAATATTGGGCCGGCCATAATACCTCGGACGGATATTGGAGTTGTGGTTATAATATAACCAAGGGATGGATGTATCAGGATAGAGATGGAAAATTGAGTGACTATGCAGTGTGCTTAAAAGAGTTTGAGGAATATCAAAAATCCCATCCGGAATATTTTATTCCAGAAGATAGTAAAATTAAAAAATACAAGGATGATAGTTTGTTTATATTCTTAAAGAAAAAAATAGGCGGATTAATCCCCTTAAAAACAAAAAATCTAATAAATAGATTTATAAAAATAAGGCAATGAAAATTGAGAAAAATTTTTTAATGGTTTCAAACTATAATGCCGACATCGGCTGGATTTTAGACTACACCGATAATTACATCATCTACGACCGAAGCGATACAGATGAGTGGATTAAACCTTTTGACTCCAAAAAAGTAATAAAGGTTTCCAACATCGGATGGGATATATATGACAAATTTACATATATCATAGATAACTATGAAAATTTACCTGAAACAATAATTCTAACCAAGGGTAATATTTTTAAATACATAACCAAAGAAGAATTTGACAAAGTGTGTAATAATAAATCTTTCACTCCTATTTTAACCAAAAATCACCAAACATATATGCCTGTTTGTTTTTACGGAGAAGATGGAATGTTTAATGAAATAAACAATAGCTGGTATTTAAATGCTCTGCCAACAAAATATTTCAAAAGTTACAATCAATTTATAAAACCTCTGGGTCTAGAAATTCCAAAATATATAAAATTTGCCCCCGGCTCGAACTATATTGTAACAAGAGACAACATCCTGAAACATCCGAAATCATTTTACGAAAAATTAAGACATTACATTGATTATGGACCAACTCCGGGAGAGGCCCAAATAATAGAAAGGTTTCTGTATACTCTTTGGACTACTGATAAAAAATTCAATTCTGAAATGCTAAAATTGGCGCCTCTAAGCTTATTTTATAGAATGTATAAAAAGGCCTTGATTTTTTTTATAAATAACATATTAAAAACAATAAGAGCTGATAGAAATAAAAAGGGTCGGTTAACGGTCGAGGAAATCAAAAATTATAGAAAAAAAATAAAAATTTACGATATTTTTACATACAATGGTGAAGCTGATATTTTAGAAATTCGCTTAAATATTTTAAAGGACTATGTAGACCAATTTATTATTGTGGAAGCCCCTACTACTTTTTCTGGATTAAATAAACCATTATATTTCAAAGAACAAAAAGAGCGTTTTAATCCATTTTTAAATAAAATAAAATACTTTGTCATAAATAATTACCCAAATGACAAAAAATTATGTAAATTGGCAGATTCAAGTTCTAATGTTCCCAAAAATGGTCCAGAGCATTGGAGGAGAGAGTTTTATCAAAAAGAAAGCATTAAAAAAGCTCTTATACATTTAAACAATGAAGATATATGTTTTATTGGTGATGTAGATGAAATCTGGAATCCTGAAGTTTTAATTGATTATACAAAAGATGATATTTTTAAATTAAGACAAAATGTCTATACTTATTATTTAAATAATCGCTCTAGCGAACCTTGGGCAGGGACTATTGTAACAAAATATAAAAATATAAAAAACAATTGCTTAAATCATCTAAGGACTAAAGGGAAAACAAAATATGTCTATTTGCAAAATGGCGGCTGGCATTTTACAAGCATGGGAGGAATTAATGAGGTTCGTAGAAAATTAAACGATTCTTATACACCTGAAAGCTATAATACAGCTGAAGTCCAGAATAATTTAGAACAAAGATTTGGAACAGAAGATTATATAGGCAGAAATAAATTTAAATTCTGGGTGAATGAATCCGATTTGCCTAAATATATTTTAGACCATAAGGAAAAATATAAAAACTTATTTAAATCATGATTAAGAAAAAAAAATTTGTCACAGGGGCCACAGGATATGTGGGACAACATCTTGTTAATTCGCTCATTAAAAATGGATATCAGGTGTATGTATTAACAAGACAAGCTTTTTCCATTTTTTCTAACAACAAAAATATCAATGTAATTATTGGTGATATTACTGACCCAATTGACCTGCCCCCCGATATTGATACCATTTACCATTGCGCAGGAGTTATTTGGGAAACTGAACAAATGGAAAAGGTAAATGTATTAGGAACAAAAAACATCGTCGAGATTGCCATACGAAATAACTGTCAACTGATACATCTTTCCAGCGCCGGAGTAATTGGCCCACACAATGCCTACGAATGGTCAAAATACCGAGGTGAAAAAAAAGTCTTGGATGGAATAAAAATCGGTCTAAAAGCGCATATATTGAGACCGACCACTATTTTCGGCCCCGGTAAAAATAGAGAAGGAAACAGTTTTCTAGAACTTATAAAAAGTATGCGTAGCGGTTCCTTTAAAAACATTGGTCAAGGAATATATAACATTGTTCATATTGACGAAGTGGTGAAAGGAATGTTGGAGCTCTCTGAAGCAAACATTCCATACGGTGATATATATATGGTCAACAACCCTATAGCTTTTAGAGATATAGATATTTTGGTAAAGAGTCTGCCTCCGACTATGACTAAAAAAACTAAAACTATCCCCTATCCTGTTGCTTGGTTTGCCGCCCTAGTATTAACCTTGATTTGTTTCATAACTCGTCAAAAAAACCCCTTAACATTTTCAAGGCTGAAAGCCCTTACTAACACTACAGCCTACTCCCAAAATAAAATTATAGAGGTGATTCATTTTAAAAACACACTACCAATAGAAGAATACATCAAGAAAGTTTGTTTATTGTGAATTACGAAACTCGGAAAATATAATTTTTTGAAGGGGTTTGCCGAGTGGCGACGAAGGCAACTTCAGGGCTTTTTTCTGTTAAAAAAAGCCCGTACCGGAAAAAAGTTGATATTTTCTGAGTTTCGTAATTCATGCTACTTAGAACTTTTTGTGTAATTTTAAAAATATACCTTTAAAGCGTGTGGGCATTAAATTAAAAATGGGGTAAAAACAAATTTTTGTCCATCCCAATATTATTGCAAATAAATAATTCGGATAAAAATCTTTATGCTCTTGTGCAAAAAGTAAATTTTGTTTTAAACGTAAAAATTTATCTTGAGAATTGTATCCTTTTGGGCTAAAACAATATTTCACAGAGTATTCTGGTAAATTCATAAATTTACCAATTCTACCAATTCGTAGCCATAGATCATGGTCCTCGGACATTTTTTCTACAGTATAACCGCCGATTTCTTTAACGGATTTTGTCCTGTATAAAACACTGGAGTGAATAAAACAATTCGCGCGTAAAATTTTTTTCCTAATTTCTAAATCAGTTTCAGGCATAAGATATCTGGCTATCTCCGTTCCTTGCTCATCCACCATCACCACGCCAGTGCCTATCAGAACATAATCTTTATTTTTCCTTAAAAACTTAATTTGTTTCAAGAGCTTGTCCGGATCAATCCATTCATCATCTTGGTCAATTTCTGCAATATACTCGCCCAAAGATATATCTAATGCAATATTGCGAGTTTTTTGCACTCCTAAATTATGTTCATTCTTAATATATCTTATTCGCTTATCGTATTTTGTAAAAGCAGTAATAATTTCTTCAGTATTATCACTAGAACCGTCATTTATAATAATAAACTCAAAATCCGCATAGGATTGCGCTAGAACGCTTAAAATTGCTTTCTTAATCCATTTTGCGCCATTATAGGCAGGTATTATGATGCTAACTAGTGGTGTTTTCATATCTTAAAGCCAAAGCTAAAATTATAAAAAACCAGAAAAATGACAAACTATCATCAAACATAACAGAAATACTAACCGCAAAAAGAGCGCCGAGTAATGCAAGGGCAAAAGGATTAAAATCAGATTTTAATTTAATAAAAAGGTTCTTGAACGCGCTGATAAAAATATACATAAAGCTAAGTATCCCTAGCAGTCCTCCCCACAACCAAATTTGAAGAAAAGTGTTGTGTGGACCGGAATTTATATATTCTCCGGTATTATCTTTAAGATCAAAACTCAAATGGGTATTCGGACCTATGCCAAGTGGATTGGATAATATGTACTTTAAATAAAAAGGCCAGATTTGAAAGCGAGTTTCTCTTTCAGGGTAAATGAAAATAGGATTATTGGATTTATCATTAACAAATTTAACAAAAACCGCATTGGCAGATTTATCTTGAACTGTTAAATAGTTGGAATGATCCGAACCGCTCGGATATAAAGCCCTTAAAACCACTCTCTGTTTTCCGCTTTGTGGAGTCAGGGCAAAACCAATTAAAAATATTATCAAAATCAGAATACCGCTGTAAAACAATTTTTTCCAATCAAAATTATTAAATGAAAAGATAAGCCATATAAATATCAAAGAAAGAACCAATGCAACAAGTCCTCCACGAGATGAAACCCAAAACAGCAATGCAACCATAGCACAAGAAATAGCAATATGCCCTATTTTAATCCACCTGTTTTGAAATTTGAACAAGGAATGTACTGTAAAGAATAGAGCCGGAATAAGTAGTATTTTAGAAACTATATTTGGGTTAAGTGTAAGCCCCAAAAAAGTACCATTATTCTCTAGGTTAAGATAGTTCGCTCCTCCAGTAAAAAATACAAAAATTATATAACCCACAGGTAAAAGTAATGCATATAAGTATTTCTTTGCAGATACTGGGTCATTTTTTGTATAGAATAAGACCAATACAAATATCACCAAAGAAATTACAAAATTACCAAATTCTAAAATCACATTAAAATTTATTGGCACGTTTTTAAAAAATATAGCCACAAACCAACCAACAAAAACAGACCCTATTAAGCATGACAATGCTACCCAAATTTTTTTATCAATTGAAAGGAAAAACTCTTTAAATTTCTTATTAATTAGCAGATCCACAAATGTCAGAATAATAATCAGCACGAGAATTATCTCAAACGGCTTTGGAATAAAAGTATTATAAAAATTACCAATACGAAACAACAAGACAATAAGAGAGACAAGAAGTAATCCCTTATTTAACTGCTCAAATGTTAAATTTTTTATTTTATTTATTATATTTTTCATATTCTTATCCAATCTTCTGGTATTAAATCACTTGTATTTATAGACGCATCACCAAACCATTGCTTGGGGCAAATGACTATCTTTTCTTTATAATCGCATAACCATGCGCCCCACCAAGAAAAAGTACTATTAGGGATAACAAAATTCTGACAAAGACTCATCAGATATAGATGCCCCTCTCCTTTTACACCAGCAGAGTCATTACCGACAAAGAAAGTAGGTATATTAAATTTGATATTTTCTTTACACCATTCTATATCATCAGAAAATACATAAATCTTCTCAATCTTTTTATATTTCTCAATATATTTTATTCCATTTTGATAATAATCCATATCATACTTAGCGTGATATGATCCACCTCCGTGCATCCGTCTAAGATGTATGCAAAGAGAATTTGAATTTTTAATTTCACGTGCAAGGCTCTTTATATTTTCAGGTAACGGATTTTTAAGAGTAAAATCATCTCTTACGGTGGATTCAATTTCAGAAAAATATTTATCACTTTGCCAAAACCCTTCTAAATATGTATTGGGCCCAAATTGCAAAGCTCCCTTATTGAAAGAATATTTCTTTTCCCAACCAGGCAAAAATGCTAGCTTGCGTAAAATTGCGTCAACGACTAGCATCGCTTGTCCCCACAAAATTGGTCTATTCCAAAATGAGATCTCAGAAGGCGTAGCAATTTCTGCTTGTATATTAAAAACATCTAAATCAAAATTACGAAAATAAAAATTAGGTCGTATAAAATGTGGCATTTTGATCCGATGATCAAGAAATGTTGTATCAAGCTTCAACGGCACATTATGCTTCAAGGAAAGAGCTCTCCCAATTGCGTATTGAAACATCTGATTACCCATCCCCCCTGAAAGTCGAACAATAATCATGCTTTTATTTCAATCTAAAAAAGTTTTTTACTAATGATTTTTTTGCTTCTTTTAATTTTTCCTGATTCCCTGACGGATCTTTATTTAATTCTCTTATTTTTGCTAATTCACCTTTCGCATCTCTGAAAAAATCTTGCCATTTAGGATCTCCTAACTCTTTTAAAATCTGGGTGTATTGTTCTATTCTTTTTATTTTAATTTCTCTATTTGACTCATCTGATTCATTATCTATTTGACTCTGGTTATATAAAAAATCTACAGGTACACTTGTCACCTTTATTCCATCTCTCATCGCATCAAATACAGGAACTATCAAGGCGTCCCATAAATCTACTCTATTCTTCCCAGCATTGTAATCCAAAAAATATCCAGCTCCAATTTTATCTAAAACTTCTGGCCCAAACCAGAGATCCAATTTATCATCAAATTCGACTATATTTTTAGCTCTCTTTTTTGCTCTCTGTTCCAACCAGTGCTGTAATTTAGGTAATTGCCCCCATGCCTTTTCTCCCCTTTCAGGAATAACGATATTTGCCCCTTCACGAATACCAGAAATCATTCGTAGTAAATTCTTTTCTGTTATCAGATTATCTTTCTCCGGTTCAGTCCATAAAAAAACAGGGTCTTCTATCCTTTCTTGGTCAGCAATTTCTTTGGCTTTTTGTAAAGCTTCTCTCCTTCCACTTCCTAAAGTATTTTTCTTTGATGGATCTTTTTCAACAATGGTTATATTGCTATATGCTTTTATTCTTTGTAACATCTCCGCCGGCAATCCTCCATCATTTCTCACAACAACTTTGATTCCTAATTTTGCCGCATTATCAAAAGTTTTAAACCATATTTTTGAACGAGTTCTGTAAGTTTCATTGTCTTGATAAAAAACTCCGGTATAAACTATTAAATTTTTTAATTCATCTTTATTCATATAATAACTGCTCTTAACCATTATAGTTTTTTTGAAACCTCTTCTTTAATCCATGCATAAGTTTTTTCCAATCCATTTTGGAGCAATTCACTAGGGGCCCATTTTAATTTCTCTTTAATAAGTGTATTATCAGAATTTCTACCTCGCACACCAAGCGGTCCCGTAACATATTTTAACGTAAGTTTTTTATTCGCGATACCCATTACCATTTCAGCCAATTGATTAATTGTTACCATTTCATCACTTCCAATATTTACTGGCCCAGTAAAATTAGAATCCATGAGTCTTCGTATCCCCTCCAAGCATTCATCAATATATAAAAAGGAACGTGTTTGTCCTCCGTCACCCCAAATCTCTATTTCGCCACCGTCTTGGGCTTCAGCAACTTTTCTGCAAAGAGCAGCGGGAGCTTTTTCCTTACCACCTTTCCATGTTCCTTCGGGGCCGAAAATATTATGGAATCGAGCAATTCGTATTTGTAAGTCGTAGTTTCTGTTGTAAGAGAGATATAGACGTTCACTGAAAAGTTTCTCCCAACCGTATTCTGAATCTGGAGTAGCCGGATAAACAGAATTCTCTGAACACTTTGGGTTATTTGGATCTTCTTGGTTATATGCTGGATATATACAAGCCGAAGAAGAATAAAATATTTTCCCAACTTTGTGTTTATTAGCGATATCAACAATATTTAAATTAATAGATGCAGAATTATGCATCACATCAGCATCGTGTTCGCCTGTAAAAATATAACCAGCACCACCCATATCTGCTGCAAGCTGATATACTTCATCGAAGGGTTCATTAAGCACACCCCTACATACTGACTGTTCTCGTAAATCGCCAATGATAAATTCATCAGCAACGCTTGAGCCAAAATCTGGATTCTTTAAATCAACCCCACGTACCCAATACCCTTCTTTTTTTAACCTTTTGACCAAATGACTACCTATAAAACCCCCAGCTCCACAAACTAACGCCTTTTTTATATTTACCATATATTAATTCATGTTATGATATTTCTTAAAATCTATCAAGGCGTCTCCAAGTTTTATATTTGGTTCCCAATCCAATAATTCTTTTGCTTTTTTAATATCTGCCAATGTTGCCCGTATCTCAATACGAGGATCAATATATACAAATTTTCCTCCAAGTAATTTGGCAATTTGATTTACAGAATGCATTTCATTTGTGCCGATATTTACAACCTCCCCTTTGCCCACATTATCACTTCGCATAGCATTTATGTTAGCCTTAACAACATCACTTACATGAACAAAACTTCTTGTTTGCTCGCCATCACCAGTAATTGTCATAGCTTTGCTATTTTTTTTAAAATCAATAAATTTTGCAATAACAGATGCATAAGCCCCAGAGCTTGATTGTCGTAGACCATAAACATTAAAATACCGCAGAGAAACAGTTTCAATCCCATAAATTTCCGAGTATAGTTTCATATAAACTTCACCGATATATTTCTGAGCTCCATAAGGAGACAGCGAATTGGTTTGCATATTTTCGGTTATCGGTAAAATCTCTTGATTGCCATACACAGCGCTGGAAGAAGCGAAAATTACTCGTTTAACTTTGTTTATTCTTGAAGCTTCTAGGACATTTAATGTACCCCTAACATTTATTTCATTAGTTTCAACCGGGTTTTCTATTGAATATTGGACTTGAGGAAAAGCAGCTTCATGAAAAACATATTTTGCATCTTTAAATACCGGCAATAATTTATCATAATCACGGATATCCACATTGTGAAAAATCGCTTTTGAATTTATATTCTCCTTTTTTCCCGCTGATAAGTTATCAACTATATGAACTTCATAGCCGTCGGCAACAAGCCGGTCGGCGATATGCGACCCTATAAACCCCGCCCCGCCTGTAACAATAATCTTCATAAAATTTATTAAACCTATAAAAGGGTTAGAGGCTTTTTATCTCATCTTTTAATAATCCAAGAACTTCTCTTTTTAATACTTTCCGAAAAATTTTGAATTGTTGCGGCGCAAGAAGCGAACTCAAATCTTCTGTAATTACTTGATCTGTAACATTATTCTCAATAAATGTTATTAATTTGGGGAAAAATTCTTTAGGTGAAAAACCAGTACGTTCAGTAATAACAGCTGTATCATATTTATATTCATTCATAAAAAAATGGTGAATATCATACAAATCACGACCAGCAATATGGTCAGTTTTCTCAAATCGATCTATTAGAGCGCATAATTTGTGAGAAAACATCGTTTCTTTTGTTTGACAGATAAAAACACGGTCAATTTCTAAAAAACGTTGTGAAATATACTTACTTGATGCAAATAAGGGAAATGATGCGTCTATTTTTAAAATATTTCGGGTTATATTTTCAAGACCTTTATTATTTTCGTATTTCAAAAAATACTGAATACCCTTTTTGCTTCTATCTTTGATGGATAAACCTAAATCAGTAAAAATAACTTCCAGAGAATCACGTGTCTTTTGAATATCTTCCACTTTTCCCCCATAATCAAAATCTAAATCAATCGAAAATCGGTCAAGCCAACCAAGCATTGATGCGCAGGTACCGCCTTTAAAATATAAAACACTTGATAGATATTGATCAGAAGCTATAGCTTCCAACACCCTATACAGCCAGGCCTTATGGATATTGTCATATTGATTACTTGTCTGCATCATAATATTTTTTAGGATTAAAATAAGTCATATCTCGTTTTGCTCTTTCTGGTGTCGCAATGCGAATGCTATTGTGTAGTATTATTCCAGTCGCATCATACAACAAACCATCATTCATCTTGCGAGAACGATATCGATGTCCTAATAATGAAAACCTTTTAGAAACATTGCTTACTATGGTGATCTCGGTTGGACGTTGATTAATTAAACCTGCGTTAAATAGTACTGTCTCGCAAGAAACATACGCATATCTGTGAAGAATTTTGATGCCTAAAAGCAATGAGTCAACTTCTTTCGGATTAACTATTGAATACAACCCTCGCCAAACTCTATATAATATACCACGTTTTACATAACGCGCTAAAAGCACACGCAATGTCCGACGATTTTTAATCTTCCAAATCGTAGCTACATCTTGCACAGTAAAAACCTTCTCACCCATTATGGCAAGCTCTGCAAATCGATTTACACCAGAAATCCTTATTTTATTGACTTTTTTAGTAATGTTGTTCATTCTTAATATACTTATATGTATATTATCATAGAACGTTATTATTCACAACTAACCACATTTAAAAGTTTTATAAAGTTAGCGTTTTACTTATGCGAAAAATCATATGCGACCCTATAAACCCCGCCCCACCTGTAATGATAATCTTTTTCCATATAAAATAGGCTTTAATACAATACGTCTGTCTTGCTTGCTCTGAATAAATACTATACCTCTTGTAAATGAAAATAAAGTTTATTTTTTAAGCCCTTTGTTTTTTCTAAAAAACCACGCAGACTGTACGATACGCCACAAAAATGACCTAATTGATTTTCGTTAAACCTTGCGCGAACAGCTTCGCATAATTGAATAGCCTTATCAGCTTCCTTAAAAGCCAATTCTTCATTGCCGGTATACTTGGCATGGAGAGATGCTAACCAAAATACCTGGGGAATTGAGATTGAGAGTTCTTTGGCTCGAGCAATTAACTCTCCGGCGCGATCCAAACGATCTACACCAAACAATCTTGCAATAAAAATAGTGTGCGCAAAGGTCATATTGTATCTCAAATTGTCTCTATACTGATTATAATGTTTCTCGTATAAATCAATCATTGCATTATACTCAGTCGCTATTCCTGCCCTTGCTGTGGGGTTATCAAATATTGCTGGATTCTCAAGCCATGCATTTGTGAATCGTTCAGTTACGAAGTAAACGTAATCTGCGGGATAGCCATATATTGAATATGATGATTTATACATATTCATTCGTTTTTCAAAATTAGCCGAAGTCAGAGCGCTAACAAGTTCTCGACTATGTTTTGTGGGGATAATTGCAGTAAATATCATTCCTACTATAATGAGCACAGTCCCAACACACAGTGTTATCAATTTAGTCCTATGCGAGATACTATAAGAAATATTTTCTGGACTAAATGACGACACATATGCAAATAGTATAAATATCATAAACAAGCTCGTATTAGTATTAAACGAGGTTTGTGTTTGAATAAGATGTAAAACCAACAACAATAAAACAAGAGGGGCAGAAAAGTCACGAGTATCACGATAATGTTTAAATGAATACCAGCAAGCTAAAATAAATAAAATTATTACACTAAGAATACCCAATATACCTGTTTCGAGTGTAAGGTCTAGCCAAATGTTGTGTGCTTTATCAAACCATTTATCTCCTTTTATAAATGGAATTTCTGGGCCTAGTGTATCTTGAAAAGCATATTCAATATTATTAATACCATATCCCAACAATGGCCTATTTGAAAATCCGCTAGCTACTTGCTTCCAAGCTGTTGGGCGGTGAATATCGTTTTGACTTGCAAAAAAATTAGCTCCAAACCCTTTTTGCGCAATCGTAGATCCTACAAACCAGAGAGAGGATCCTGCCAATATCAATACAATAAAAGAAAATAAAATGCCCTTAACGACAACAGATACACGGGCTCGATGAATGACATACAGTACGAAAGTAAGAATGATCCCCATACCCATAACAGCAGCAGAAGCTCGCGCCGTTCCTAAAACAAGCAAGGGATGACTAAAAAGTTCTTTTATCATTCCAATATTTTGCCAGATTTGAAAATTAAAAATGTCAGGATTTACAAGAATAACAAACATGGCTAGCGCATATGATATTTGCCACTTCAATGAGTTCTTTTTTGTAAACAATACAGCACCAAAGAAAAAAGCAAAGACGTAATAAATTCCAGAAAACGTGTTATTTGAGAATAACGACCCTCCTTGCTCCAGGAAGCTAAATGCTTTCAAATTAAAACCGTTAATCCCCAAGAAAGAAATAACCGCTAAAATAGCTCCTGAAAATAGCAATGCTCGAAATACATATGTCCAATGATGGGGTTTCAATACCGAAGAAGCTATTAGATACCAACCGGAAATATACAACATAGTAGCAATTCCAGTCATACGACTAATAGACCCAAAAAAGGACTCTTCAAAATGCCCACTCCCTATTCCTGAAATAAAAAGCGCTAAAATATAACCGAATATAGCTATGGTTATCCAGTTTTTTTTAAACACAACAACGCCCGATCTATATATGTTTATTAACCAAACAACAAGTATTATGGATACAGCTATGTACAAGAATATCGATTTCGGGAAACTTCCGGGAAATGTGAATCCTGGTATATATATCAAAGTAAACAGAAAAGGAGTACTAATTAATAGCGCTCGTAATATCTTCAATGATAGACTATCTTTTGTATTATCCATATAAGCATCATATTACATCATTTTAATCATAAACTCAATTAATAACAAAAAAACCACCCGATAAGGGTGGTTTTTTTGTTGAAACGACTTCCGTCGTCCATCTAGCCTGATTCTATCAAGCAACTACGAAGCAAGAGTGACCTTAGTCAGCAATTGTTGCGTAATTTGTCTTGTAGTCTCCTAGATCAGCGGTGTACACTACAGCAGCTGTAGCAACATCTGATGTTGCCCAACCAAGTCCTGCTAGTAACGCTCGGAATCCAACATTATCAATTGAAGGATTTTCATCCGCAGAAATAGTAACTTTCAAGTTGAATGTTCCGGTCTTTCCTGACTTCAATTCGTATGAAAGAGTCTTTGGTGTAAGATCAGAATCACTCTCCGTCAACACTGCAGAAATCTGAGCTGATGGCGGTGTTACCGTTCCAGATGTCTGGATGTGGTATCCAACCTCCTCAGTTGTGCTTGGTGCAGTCGTTGTAGCGCTCGTTGATGGGGTACCAGTCAAGGTGTCGCCATCAGGAATATACAATGTTACATCACCATAGTTGAACACATCAAAGATCAACTCAAGCTCTATGCGGTCATTATTCACACCGTCAATAGTGTAGGCGGTTGCGACCTGACTGTTTGCGACAAGTCGGAAACCGTTATCATATAGGATATGTACTCCACCTACAGGATCTGTTCCGGCAGCCGTAACTGTATCCCCAGCTCCGTCTTCTGCCACAGTTCCAGAAGTATCTACGGTGAGTTGCACGGTGTCGCCATCGTCAAGCGCTCCATCAACATCCTGCATAGTTACCCAGAAAATAAATTCTTTTGCAGCTCCGGCGGCAATAGTGTAATTAAGATCATCATAGGTTACAGCTCCAACGTCTGGAACATCCTCTTTTTCACTGATTCGCACTCCATCTACCTCTATCCATGAAGAGACAACAATAAGAGATTCATTTGTCTCTCCGCCTGTTGCGATGGTTGCCACAACTTCATCTACCCAAATCTTTGAATCACCTGATGCGTCAAAAAGGACTGATGTAATCTTGTGATCTGTGTCTGTTGTATCATCAGAATCAAGAAGATGAACATCGTTAACTGCATCGTCTTCAAGAGTCAATGTCAATTCTGCGTCATTTGCGGTAGCAAAAGAAGCAAAATCGAATAGTTTTCCGAATGAACCAGCTCCCGCCGTAGCTGAAGCTGAACCTGACTCAGTGGTAGTAACTCCAGAAGCATCAGTAAAGCGAACACTTATAACATCTACCTGCCATGCATCTGTATCAATATCACCGCTGTCTAGGCTGTTATTACCTGAAACAGCTACAACTAAATCGTCCTCATCTCCTGCTCTGACAATTGCGCCGTTAAGATTGATTGACTTAGAGAAGTAGTTAGATGATTCTGTGAAGTCGCTTGTGTCAGCACTACCAACTTTTACTCCCTTAAGCCATACTGACACCTCGCTTGCGTAGTCTGGTAGGTCTCGGTCGTCAGCTGTTGTTGCCTGGAAGAACTCAACCTTAACCGAATCAAGTTCTACATCAGAGTCGTCGTCGGCTTCAATATCAACATGGAGAACTTTTGCATCTTTCTCCCCTTCTCCAACTTCTTCACTGGAATATGTTCCGCGTAGAGTTAGAGTGATGTCTCCAGCTCCACCTGCTAGAGGACCAGACGCTGTCGTCGTACCATCACACTTTGTGTTAGCAAGTGTTGAACTGTATCCCGCTGTTGATGTACAACCTGCTGGAAGAGTCGTTCCTCCTGAACATGGTAGCCCAGTTGTAATACTAGCTACATAACCAGGCATACATCCTGCTGGAAGAGTTGACGTATTAACAGGGACACATGGTGTGTTAGGAATTGTCGTACTGTACATTTGTGTTGGTTGTGCGAATGTACAACCTGCTGGTAAATTACCAGACACACCACTCACGGAACCATTCAGTGAAGCGGCAGTCATAGGACCAACAACTCCGTCGGCTGTTAAGCCGTTAGCGGATTGATAAGCCATAACTGCATCTTTTGTGATAGGACCAAAGCTACCGTCTGCAGTTACTCCGACTTTAGTCTGGACACACTGCACACTAGCACCCGTGGAACCTACTCTTACTGTAGGGGTAACCGTACAATCAGCGCTTGCTTGCTGTACAGCAACTATTCCGAATGTTGCGAGTATAGCTACTGCCAACACAACGATGGCAAAAAACTTTACTCCTTTTAAATTTAATATATTACTCATAAATTTTTCTAATTTTTTCTACGCCATTATAAGTTAGTTTCGACAAAACTAAAAGCGTATTTTTCCTTATCGCTATTTCTCACCCGCTAATAACTAATAATAAGCTAATAATGCAACGGACAAATAAACAGCGAACAGATATAAACTAAACATCGAAAACAAAACAACTTATTTTATCCCGATTAGAAATAAATTTCTAACGGGACTAACTATTTAGTTTTCAATGGGCATCTATTTTTCTTTAAAATTTTTTCGACGAAATCTTAATGAAAAATAAACATTAAGAACATTATAATACGTAGCCCTAAAATAGAGCAAGGTATTATGTGGATAACTCGCCGAAACGAATTAAAGCCCACAAAATCATACTATCATATTTTAACTAAAATGCAACATTCCCTTAAGGGCAAGGACGGTCCTTGGGAAAACTCTCTTAAGGACCGTCCTTAAATACTTAACTCTTAATGAAATACCGACTCCAGCGTTTTTCTCCTGTTTTATTAAGGACATTATTTTTTATCATGGACATCAATTCTCTTTGAACTGTTTTTTCACTACAAATAAGTGAATCTTGCGCTCCAATATTTATCTTTATTCTTATGTCCTTTATAGTAGCGCTTCCTCCATTATTTCTAATAATAGCAATTATGTCATCTCGTCTTTTTTTCTTTAATATATTGAAATCTTGAGCACGAGAGGCAAGACCTAACATGTTAGGTCTTGCCTCGAAATCGATTTTATCGGACAGAGCTTTCATTAAAGTACTTCCCTTTTGGACACCAATTCTTGTTTTCGTTTGTTGTCTATTAGCAGGTTTGGTATGTCCAATAGATTTAGGATTGAGAAAAAATTCTTCAAGCCAAGCAGGTTTTATATCTATTTGTTCTTGTATAGACTGTTTTAATTCTAGAAATTCTTTTTTAAGAACAGCGCAGTTCATTTCTGAAATAAAATTCATAGCTGAAGCAATGTTTAAAAAAGACATAACTTGATCTATTTTTTGAATGTCAAAGATGCCCTTTGACATAGTAGGTATGTCCGAAAGAATTTCTAATCCCAATGTCCTTAATTTATTTCTGATTGGTTCTTCTTTGTCCATTATGTCCGTTACCATATAGAGAGCCGTAATAAGCTTATTAGTCTTTGTATAAGACAATGTAACGGACATATCTTGAAAATTTGTTCCATATGGAGCTATGGAATTTTGCTCAGAGTCCTTTAGGTTTTTGTCTTCCGCTAACATTTGTCCATTATATATTAGACATCAAAAAATGCAAACCCTAAAAAACTTTTTCTTGGTATAGTTTTTGCTAGACACGACATAATTTTCTGCTGAAAATTTGCTATGCTCGGCTCGTCAGCCTGCGCAATGTCTCTCAAAAACTATACCTGCAACGAGTTTTTTAAAAATATGTTAAAATATCCATATGGCAAAAAACGAAAAGGAAAAAGAGGATGGAGAGGAAGATTTGAAAAAAAATAAATTAGGGTTAAAAATTCAAACAAAGCATGGAATTATAGCAATAGTTTTTTTTGTCTTTGCATTATTTTTTTTGATGTCCGCCTTTAATATGACAGGAATCGCGGGCAAGTTTATTTATGACAAACTTTATTATCTCTTAGGTATTGGCTATATTCTTCTGCCAGCCCTTCTTATTCTTTTAGGATATTCATTTGTTAAATCACAAACTCCGGATATTGGATGGAGAAGTGTAATTAGCGCGACAATGTTTCTCCTCTCCGGACTTGGTTTAATAGATGTTGCCGGTGGCTCACCAACTGCGGCAAGCAGGTATGGCGGATTGTTGGGAGAAATTTTATCAACACCTCTTGTTTCTCTTTTTGATGTGTATGCCAGTATCGTCTTCCTCGGCGCAATTTTAATAATTTCAATTCTTGTAATATTTAATGAAAAATTAGATCTCGCGCCATTTATTAAAAAACTTTGGGATATTTTAAAAAAGGCGCTAGGTTTTAGGCGACTAGACACTAGCGAAGAAGAAATAAAAATTACTCAGGATGAAATAGCTCAACAAGAAGAGGAAGATATTGAATCTGAAGAAGAGGAGACAGAGACTACTGGTGAAAAAATCAAAAAAACATTAGGTATGAATGACAAAGACGATGAAATTGAATTTAACTCCAAGCTAAAACCTAAAAGCTATAAGCTGAACACTAATTATGTTCCTCCTCCCCTCTCACTGTTAGAAGAAGACCAAGGCAAACCAAATACAGGCGATATAAAAGCTAATGCAAATATTATAAAGCGCACGCTTTTGAATTTTGGCATTGAAGTAGAGATGGATGAAATAACAATCGGACCGACTGTCACTCGCTATGCATTGAAACCAGCCGAAGGAATGAAACTCTCGCGCATTATTGCTCTTCAAAACGATCTCTCACTTGCGCTCGCGGCGCACCCAATACGAATTGAAGCGCCGATTCCGGGAAAATCTTTGGTTGGCATTGAAATTCCAAATAGATCAAAATCTCTTGTCGGTCTTGCCACTCTTCTCGCCGATGATAAATTCCAAAATTCTTCAAAGCCTTTGACTATAGCTCTCGGCCGCAACATAGGAGGCAAATCGGTATTCGGCAATCTTGCTAAAATGCCACACTGTCTTGTCGCTGGCACAACCGGCTCCGGAAAATCAGTAACCATCCATTCTATGATTACTTCTCTTTTGTATAGAAATGGACCAGATGATTTGAAATTTATCTTGATAGATCCAAAACGCGTGGAACTTACTCTTTATAATAACATCCCGCATTTGCTTACGCCTGTGATAACTGAAGCAAAAAAAACAATCTTGGCTCTTAAATGGGCAGCCAAAGAAATGGATCGCCGCTATGACATATTGGAGGCGGAATCTGTGCGAGACATAGAGTCCTATCACAATAATATTTGGAATTCAAGTAAAAAATCTTCCAATGCTGATAATGCTGGGTTAGATCGTTTGCCATACATTATCATTATAATAGACGAGTTGGCGGATATAATGAGTTCTTATCCAAGAGAACTTGAATCCGCTATTGTTCGCTTGGCTCAAATGTCCAGGGCTGTGGGCATACACTTAATAATTTCCACTCAGCGTCCGGAAGTAAACATTATTACCGGCTTGATTAAAGCCAACATTCCAGCTCGTGTCGCTCTGAAAGTGTCTTCGCAAGTGGATTCACGAACCATACTTGATGCTGGGGGAGCAGAAAAACTTTTAGGCGCTGGCGACATGTTGTATTCCTCGGGCGAAGCCCAGCCAGAGCGTTTGCAAAGCGCGTTTATTTCAGAAGCAGAAGTTAAAAAGGTGGTCCAATATTTAGCCGACAGATATAAAGATGAAATATTGGGAGAAATAACATTGACCTCGGGTTCCATATCAGCCGATAAAAGTATTTTTGAAAGCACGCTTGAAGATAGCGAAAATTTAGAGGATGACGATGAACTGTATGAGGAAGCTAGAATGTGCGTGATGGAAGCCGGCAAAGCGTCAACCTCCTATCTACAAAGAAAATTAAAATTGGGCTACGCGCGCGCGGCGCGTTTGATGGATAAATTAGAAGAACGCGGAGTAATAGGGCCGGGAGACGGAGCCAAACCAAGAGAAGTATTAGAGAAAATCGCGCATGATGAGACTGGAGGCAACGTAATATAATGGGCACCCAAATGAGCGAAAAAAAAATATTGCAAATAGTTGCTTTGTCTATTTTTTTTGTTTTTATTGTAACTTATTCTCTTTTTCGTTCTAATTATCTGATTTCTGGAGTAAAAATAAAAAATGTGAACATTTTAGATGGAACAAAAGTCGCAAACAATATTATCGAATTGACAGGAAATGCAAAAAATGCCATAAATTTAACCCTGAATGGACGGGAAATTTCAATAAACGAAGCTGGAGATTTCAATGAGACTTTTGTCCTTCTAAAAGGGTATAATGTAATAAATATAATAGCTAAAGATAAATTTGGATATGTCGATGAGAAAAATTATAAATTAATGTATTAATTATAGAACTCTTTCTTGGTACAAGTTTCTGATCGACACGCATAATTTTCTACTGAAAATTTGCTATGCTCGGCTCAGTCAGCCTGCGCAATGTCTCTCAGAAACTGCACCTGCAACGAGTTCTATAATCAAGATAAATTATGTTAAAGAAGAAAGAAAAAAAGGAAGACAAAACTGTGGGAATAGCTGTATTGGAAGATACTCTAAAATCAATACAAACTAAATTCGGGGAAGGGGCAATAATGAAATTCGGCGATTCGCCAAAGGTAGATGTAAATGTCATTCCCACTGGTTCCATCGGTCTAGATATGGCGCTTGGCGTCGGCGGAATACCGCGCGGAAGAATTATTGAAATATTCGGGCCTGAATCTTCAGGAAAAACAACTCTGTCCCTTCACATTGTGGCGGAAGCGCAAAAATTGGGGGGCATCTGCGCATACATAGACGCTGAACACGCGATGGATCCAGAATATACAAAAAAGCTTGGAGTTAATATAAACAATTTGCTTATCTCCCAGCCGGACAATGGCGAGCAGGCGCTGGAAATCGTAGAGTCCTTAGTACGGACAGGCAAGATTGATGTAATCGTTATTGATTCTGTGGCTGCGCTCACTCCGAAAGATGAAATTGAGGGTGATATGGGCGCGTATCATGTCGGCAAGCAAGCCCGGCTGATGTCTCAAGCTCTGCGTAAACTTACCGCTATCGTTGCCAGATCCAAAACTGTGGTTATTTTTATAAACCAAATCAGAATGCAGATAGGCGTAATGTTCGGTAATCCAGAAACAACTCCGGGAGGGAAAGCGCTTAAATTCTATACTTCAGTGCGCTTAGATATCCGTAAAATCGCTCAGATAAAAAAGGGAGAAGAAGTCGTGGGTTCGCGAACTCGCGTGAAAATAGTAAAAAACAAAGTCGCGGCTCCGTTCAAACAAACCGAATTTGACATTATTTACAATGAGGGAATTTCTAAAGAAGGAGAGTTGATGGCATTGGGAGAAAAATTTAAAATAATAGAAAAAACTGGAAATTCATATTTCTACACTCCGGCTGGTGAAACAAAAGAAAAAAATAAATTAGGGGTCGGATACGATTCCACACGCACATTCTTGAAAGAAAATAAAAAAATATCAGACCAAATCCTAAAAGAAATTAGAAAAAAATTTGCGGAAGAAGCTTAATTCAGTTGTGTTGGAAAATAGTTTCTGCTAATATAACCCCTATGTCCAAACTAGAATATAACGAAATTCGGGAGAAAAAAATAATTATTTACGATGGTGAACCTTGTGAGGTCGTAGAGTCTCATGTCGCTAGAACCCAGCAGAGAAAACCGCAAAATCAGGTTAAATTAAAAACTTTGATTTCGGGTAAAACCATCAATGCCACTTTTCACGTTTCTGAATCAGCCGATGAAGCTGATATTATAAAACGACCTATTACCTTTCTTTACCATAATAAGGGTGAATATTGGTTCTGCGATCCAGAAGATAAAAGTAAAAGGTTTAAATTAGATGCTACGCTTATTGGCGCTAGTGTAAAATTTCTAAAGCAAAATAGTAATGTGGAAGCTTTGGTCTGGGAAAATGAAGATGAAACTGAACAAATTATAAAAGTTACTCTACCCATCAAAATAAATTTCAAAGTAAAAGAAGCCCCTCCTGCGATCCGCGGAGACACCTCAAAAAGCGGAATGAAGATTATAACTCTTGAAAATGGAGCAACTTTAAACGCTCCGATGTTTATAAGCGAGGGAAACACAATCAGCGTAAACACAGAAACCGGAGAATATGTGGAGCGAGTGTAAAAACTCTCAAAATATAATTTTTGGAGGGGCTTTGAGGCTGACGAGCCGAAAATTTCAGGATTTTTTAAACTTCAAAAAATCCGTACCGGAAAAAATTGATATTTTGAGAGTTTTTATTTTACTATAAAAGGCAACAAACCTAAAAATCTTGCGTGTTTGATAGCTGAAGTTAGTTGGCGTTGATTCTTTAAAGTTACGCCAGTTTTTTTGTGACTTATAATTTTTCCATTGGGATTCAGAAATCTTTTTAGAATTTCAACATCTTTGTAATCTATATATTTTATATTGTTG